>Ga0222622_10000011_pt1 | contig 189980 bp, 172 predicted proteins | sample PLM2_5_b1metaG_FD_177335 | JGI IMG/M metagenome (GOLD analysis project Ga0222622, IMG submission 177335) | Groundwater sediment microbial communities from an aquifer in East River, Colorado, USA - PLM2_5_b1 | ecosystem: Environmental > Terrestrial > Soil > Riparian zone | place: USA: East...
ACGCCGATCACGACGGCGTCGCGGAGCACGAGGTTGCCGTAGGCGTTCTGGCGATAGGCGCCGACCAGGGCCACGATCACGATCATCAGCAACGAGGTCGACTCTCCCTCGACCTGGGAGAGGCCGAGGAAGATCGTCAGCGCCGGCACGAAGAGCACGCCGCCGCCGACCCCGACCAGGCCGCCGGCGAGGCCGCCGGCGGCAGCGATCAGAGCAGCGAACAGCTCATCCACAACCGGCTCCCATCACTTCACGACCAACTCGATTGCGACGCCGACGAGCAATGCCGCGAAGAGGAGGGAGACCGCCCGCTGCGGGATCCGCTGCTGGATTGCGGTGCCGATCACGACGCCGCCGATCGCGGGGATCGAGAGCAGCAGGCCGGTGCCGACGTGGACGTTGCCGTAGATGCCGCCCTGGGCGACCGTGCCGAGCAGGCCGATCAGGACGATCGCCCCGAGGCTGGTGCCGGTTGCCAGCCGCTCCCCGTAGCCGAACCAGAAGATCAGCAGCGGCACGATCACGGTTCCCCCGCCGACTCCGAAAAGACCGCTGAAGATGCCCGCCAGGGTGCCGATTACGGCGAGCTTCAAGGTGTGCTGGGAGGCCATCGCGCGATACTAGTGCCGTGTCTCCCGAATCCGGCAGAGGGGTGCGCGATGCGGGACTCGGGCCGCTGGCGCGCCTGCGAGCGGAGCCTTCGCGCGCAGCGATCCTCACCGATGTCGACGGAACCCTGGCCCCGATCGCCGCTCGGCCCGAGCAGGCCGCGGTACCGAGGCGGGCCACTGAGCTGCTGGAGCGTTTGAGCAAGCGCTACGGCCTGGTCGGCTGCGTGTCCGGGCGGCGAGCCGAGGAGGCGCGGCGGCTGGTCGGGGTCGAGGGAATCGCCTACGCGGGCAACCATGGCCTCGAGCTGCTCCTGCCCGGCGACGAGGGCCCTCGCGCCGATCCGTCGTTGCAGGGCCGTGAGCGGGAGGCGGCGGACTTCCTCTCCGAGCTGGACACGCCGCTGGCCGAGATTGGATTGCGCTTGGAGGACAAGGGGCCGATCCAGGCGCTGCACTGGCGCGGCGCCGACGACGAGAAGGCCGCCGAGGCCGGGGCCCACGAGATCGGCGCGGCGGCTGGTCGGGCCGGTCTGGAGCTGCGCTGGGGGCGCAAGGTCCTGGAGCTGCGCCCGGTGGGGGGCGGCGGCAAGGACGCCGCGGTGGCGGCGCTGCTGGCCATGGACGGGGTGACCGCGGCCGTCTACGCCGGCGACGATCGCACCGACCTCGACGCCTTCCGGCGCCTGCGGGAGTTGCGCGAGGGCGGCGAGCTGGAGCTCGCCGTCTGTGTCGGAATCGTCTCCGACGAGGCGCCGCCCGAGCTCGTCGAAGAAGCGGACCTCAGGGTCGACGGCCCGGCCGGTTGGTTGGCACTGCTCGAAGACCTGGCGGAATAGGGTCGACGATGCCCTACACCGACCTGCTGCGGATCACCGTTTTCCTGACCGGCGCCGAGGCGACCGCGCTGGGGGCGATCACGGCGATCGCCGCCGGCCGCGACAGCGACGCGACCACGGTCTTCGTGGCCGCGGCCTGGTGGCTGGTCGCGCTCGGGCTGGGGCTGTACCTGGGCCGTCCCTCCAGGGCGGCCGACGGCGTCCGCGACGCCCTCGCCGGAGCCCGCACCGCCACCGCGCTCCCCGAGGAGTCGCCGGCTCGTATCGTCGCCGGCCGCCTCTGGCCGATCGGCCTCACGGCGCTCGCCGCCGGGGTTCTCGGCGTCCTCTACCCCGGCGTGGCGGCGATCGGCGCCGGCTATGCCCTCCTCGTCGCCCTCGCGATGCGCACCCGCGAGGCGGCGGTGCTCGGCATCGAGCACCGCGACGGGGTCAAGTTCTACGTCGTCCCCAACTCCGCCCTCCGCCCCATAGAGCTCGTCCGCGCCCCGGGCTTGCGCAGTGACCGGTTGCATGCACACTGAAAGCAAACGACCCGCCAAAGGCGGGCCGTTTGCAAATCTGGAAAAGCCGGTGGATGCCGGTACTCCCAATCTCGCTCGATCAACGATAGCGAAGTCGGGGCTGCAACTGGCTAAACGCCCCCGGAGGGAATCGAACCCTCTCTTTCCCAATTGCGAGATTGGAAGCCGACGTCCATCGGCGGGGGCGACCGCCGCTTACGCGGCCAATCGAGTCTATCCCTTAAGAGGCCTATTGTCTGTAGAGATATTGTCTACAGACGCAAGGGAGCGACGCTACCGAAGCAGCTTCTTGAACTCGCTCCAGGGGCGAGTGTTGGCAACGTCGGCGGGCGTCAGCCAAGCGCGGCGGGCGGTGGCTACGGCGTAGGCCATGTTGGCGAGGGTGTCGACGCCGTGGGCATCGGTGTCGAGGACGATCGTGGCGCCGGCCTCGATCGCCAGGCGGGCGTGGTGCTCGGAGAGGTCGCGCCGGTTCGGGTTGCCGTTGATCTCGAGCATCGTGCCGGCGTGGGTGGCTGCCGCAACCACAGCCTCGACGTCGATGCCGTAGGGCTCACGGCGCCCGATCAGGCGGCCGGTGAGGTGGCCGATGCAGTCGACGTGGGGGTTCGCGATTGCCGCAAGGACGCGCTCGGTCATCGCCGCCGCGGAGATCGAGAAGGAGGTGTGGACGCTCGCCACGACCCAGTCGAGCGCGTCGAGCAGGTCATCGGGGTAGTCGAGCCCGCCGTCCAGTCCGATGTTGACCTCCGAGCCGGCGAGAAGGCGAAAGCCGCGGGTGCTTTTCGCGTTCCACTCGTGCACCTCCTCGATTCGCTGCCAGAGCCGCTCGGCCGTGACGTGGTCGCCGAAACCGTGGCTGGCCGAGTGGTCGGTGATCGCCATGTAGGCGTAGCCGCGCTCGCGCCCCGCCGCCGCCATCTCCTCCAGCGTGTTGCGCCCGTCGGAAAGGGTGGTGTGGGAGTGCAGGTCGCCGCGGATGTCATCGACCGAGACCAGCTCGGGAAGCTTGCGCTCGCGCGCCGCCCACAGCTCCCCACGCCCCTCGCGCAGCTCGGGCTCGATGTAGGCGTAGCCGAGCCGTTCGTAGACCTCCTCCTCGCTCGCGCACAGCGTCGTCTCGCCGCTCTCGGTGTCGGTGATCCCATGCTCGGAGACCGAGAGTCCGCGCGCCACGGCCTCTTCGCGCAGCTGCACGTTGTGGGCCTGGGAACCGGTGAAGTGCTGGAGCAGGTTGCCGAAGGCCTCGGGCGCGACGATCCGCAGGTCGACCGAGATCCCGTTATGGGTCTGCGCCCGCACGCCGTTGGGTCCCGGCTTTCCTGCCGCCGCGATCAGCGGGTGGTTGGCAAGGTGCCCGGAAAGCTCCTGCGGCTCCTCGGCGGTGGCGATCAGGTCGACGTCCTTGCAGGTCTCCGCCCAGCGCCGCACCGAGCCCGCCACCTCCACGCGGTTGGCAGCCGGATGCTCGCGCAGCGCCGCGGCCAGCTCCTCGGCGATCGGCCGCACGGCCGAGAGCAGCAGGCGACCGGGGCCCTCGCCGGGCTCGCCAAGGCGCTCCAGCGCGGCCAGGACGTTCTCCTCCGCCTTCGGGCCGAGGCCCTTCACCTCACGCACCTTTTCCGCCTCCGCTGCCGCCTTCAGGTCCTCGAGCGAGGCGACGCCCAGCTCGTCGAAGAGCCGCTTCGCGGTCTTCGCTCCGACGCCCGGGACCCGCGTCACCTCGATCAGCGTCGGCGGGAACTTCGCCTTCAGCTTCACCGCCGAGGGGATCTCGCCGGTCTCCAGCAGGGCGTCGATCTTTTCCGCCAGCGTCTTGCCGACACCGGGAATCTCGGTCGCCCGGCCTGTGGCCGCCAGCTCGGCGACCGAGACGGGGCTCTCGCGGATCGCCTTGGCGGCGGTCGAGTAGGCGAGGGCCCTGTATTTGACCGCGCCGTCCAACTCGTAAAGAACTCCCAGCTCTTCGAAGGCGGCGGCGATCTCGGCATTGGTCACACGGGCAACTTAAGGCCTGTCCCTCCGACTAGCATCGCTCGGATGTCCGAGCCATGGCTGGTCCTTCCCACCTACAACGAGGCCGAGAACCTCGCGCCGATCGTCGCCGCCGTGCTGCAGAAGCTGCCGTCCTCAGCCCGGGTGCTGATCGTCGACGACAACTCGCCCGACGACACCGGCGAGATCGCCGACCGGCTCGCCGCCGAGCACGAGCAGGTCGAGGTTCTGCATCGCCCCCGCAAGGAAGGTCTGGGCCCCGCTTACCTGGCCGGCTTCCGCCAGGCCCTTGCCGCCGGCGCTGGACTGATCGTCGAGATGGACGCCGACTTCTCCCACGAGCCGGCCTACCTGCCCCGCCTGCTCGAGGCAGCCGAGCGGGCCGACCTGGTGATCGGTTCCCGCTACGTGCCCGGCGGCGGCATCGGCGACTGGGGCGCGCTGCGCCGGGCGATCAGTCGCGGCGGCAGCGCCTACGCGCGGTTCGTGCTCGGAGTGGGCGTGCACGACCTGACCGGCGGTTTCAAATGCTTCCGGCGCGAGGTCCTGGAGGCGATCGACCTCGACTCGGTCAGCGCCCGCGGCTACGCCTTCCAGGTCGAGCTGACCTACCGGGCGCTCCAGCGCGGCTTCAGAGTGGTCGAGGTGCCCATCGTCTTCCGCGATCGCCGGGTCGGCAGCTCGAAGATGGACCGCTCGATCGTCTTGGAGGCTATCTGGCGGGTGCCTCTTCTACGCTTGGGGGGCAGGAACCGAAAACGGCGGCGTGCGGCCGTCTCCGACCGTCGCTATACTTTCTGAAGTATTGAGCGCTGAACCTCGACTCTTGGGAGACCGATACCAGTGACCGGCAAGCTCACCGACGTGACCGACGCGACCTTCAAGTCCGATGTCCTCGAGGCGGAGGGCCCCGTTCTCGTCGACTTCTGGGCCCCCTGGTGCGGTCCCTGCCGCGTCGTCCACCCGGTCCTCGAGGAGATCGATGCCGAGCGCGACGAGCTGAAGATCGTCAGCCTCAACGTCGACGAGAACCAGCAGACGGCGGCGCAGTACGAAGTTCTCTCGATCCCGACCCTGCTCCTCTTCAAGGACGGGGCGATCGCGAAGAAGGTTGTCGGGGCGATGCCGAAGCGGCGCCTCGAGGCCGAGCTCGAGCCGGCGCTCGCCTAACCCGGCGCACGCCGATGCCGTTCGTCCACATCCACTGGTTCGAGGGACGGACCGACGAGCAGAAGGCGGAGATCGCGAAGCGGATCGAAGCGGCGCTGGTCGAGGTGGCCGGCGCCGCCCCCGAGCATTGCTGGGTCAAGTTCTCCGACTCGCCGAAGACCGACTTCATCGTCGGCGAGCCGGCGGAGGACTAACCTCGCCTCCAACAGCGCTCCGCTGTTCCTTTGCCGTAAATAGCGATGCAAAGGAACAGCGGAGTGGGATGGGATGGTCAGGCGTACTGGAGCCGGCGGGTGAGTTCGGTCATGGTCGCCTCCGGCCTTCGGTCCAGGTCATCCCACCTGAGACGCCAGACCCTGTAGCCGGCAGCGATAAGGAGGCGATCGCGGCGGCGGTCGCGAGCTCGGGCTTCGGGATTGTCGTGGTATTGGCCCCCGTCGGTTTCGACTATGAGGCGCTGCGGGCGCCACAGGAAGTCGATCTCGAACTGCTCCCTTTCAACCCTCAGCTTTACGTTGCACTGAGGGGCGGGTATGCCGTGCTGTGTGAGCAGCGGCAGCAGCTTCGCCTCCAGGACACTGCGTACCCGCGTGGCAGGCGCGTAGCGGCGCCAGTCCTGGAGGATTCCACGCAAGAGGGGACTGCCGCGGCGGCGAGGACCGGCGAGGATCGTGTCGATCTCGAAAACATCGAGCATGCGATTGACTGCGGCCTGCTCGATGGTCCTACGCAGCGCCGCCTCGCCGACGATGCCCGCAACGTCGACGATGGTGCGGGATGGACTGGTGCAGGGAATACCATCGCGGATGATCGCCTCGCGGGGGAACGGCGGCGGCGTGTGGCGGCGGCGGATGCCGGGAATCTTGCGGCCCGCCTGGATAGGGGCGATGATGTCGATGAGACTAGGCGGACGCTCCCATAAGCCCAGGAGGGCCGCTGCAGTGCCGTGCGAGACGACGCTGCCCTCACCGCAGGCGAGTACCGCGGCGTGCATTCGCCCGTGCCTTCCCACCTCTCGATGGCCGACCCCAAAAGCGCCGCGAAAAACGGGGTACAACCGGCCCGTGGCGAGGGCGTGGTCAATCGCGGCCTCGCTCATGCCAAGACTTCGCAGTTGGTCGCGCGAGACGACCCCGTGCTGCTGCTCGGCCAGTCTGGCAACCCCCCACCATCGAGCTCCGCTGTTCCTTTGCACCGCTATATAGAGCTAAGGCACAGCGGAGATGAACTCGCCCCCTTCCTCAGGTCCGGGTGATTGAGATCTCCAGCTCGCGGCCTTCGATCGAAGCCGTGGCGCCGTTGCCGGCGTCGTAGGCGACTGAAGTGGCGAGGACCTCGCCACCGACGTAGGCCTCATGTGCTCTGGCGGCGGCGAGCAGCTCCTCGTCGCCGCCGAGGCTGAGCTCGATCCGGTCGGTGATCTCCAGCCCCGCCTCTTTGCGGGCGTTCTGGACTGCGTGGACGATCTCGCGGGCAAGGCCCTCACGGCGCAGCTCGTCGTCCAGCTCGAGCTGCAGGGCGACTGCGTGGCCCGCCTCGGCCTCGACCTCGTATCCCTCCAGAGGCTGCAGGGAGAGGGTGACCTCGTCAGGGGCGATCGTGTGCTCGGCGCCGTCGACGTTGATGCCGACCTGGCCGCCGCCGGCCATCACCTCGGCGACATGGACCGGGTCGAGCGCTTCTACCGCAGCGGCGACCTGCGGCATCCGCTTGCCGAAGCGGGGGCCAAGCGAGCGGTAGTTGGGCTTGACCGCGTAGCTGACCAGCTCCGCTTCCTCGGTTACAAAGTCCAGCTCCTTGACGTTCAGCTCGGAGCGGACCAGATCGGCTTGGGCGGAGATCGCCTCGCGCTCGGCGTCGCTGGCGACGATCACGGCGCGACGGAGCGGCTGCCGCATCTTCACCTTCGCCTGCGCGCGGGCGGCGCGGCCGAGTTCGACCGTGAGCCGAACCGCCCCCATCGCCGCCTCCAGCTCGGAATCGGCGAGTGCCGGGTCTGACTCGGGAAAGTCGCGCAGGTGGACCGAGTCAGGCAGCTCGCCCAACTCCTCCGCCTCGCCCCCCGCGAGGTTGAGGTGGATCTCATCGGCAAGGAAAGGGGTGAAGGGGGCGAGCAGCGCCGCGGTCTCCAGCAGGCAGTGGCGCAGGGTGGCGAAGGCGGCCCGGTCCCCCTCCCAGAAGCGGCGGCGCGAGAGCCGCACATACCAGTTCGAGAGCTCCTCGACGAACCCGGCGATCTCGCGGCCGGCCGCGGTGCAGTCGAAGCCGTCCATCTGCTCACGCACCGTCGTAACGGTGGCCTCGAGCCGGGACAACGCCCAGCGATCGAGATCCTCGCTCGGCTCGGGCGCACCCCGGAAGTCGTCCGGCCCGAGGTTCTCTGCGTTCGCGTACAGGACCCAAAACGAGTAGGTGTTCCACAGGGTGAGCAGGAACTGGCGCACCGATTCGCCCACCGTGTCGACCGAGAAGCGGTAGCCGGACCAGGGCTGCTGCGCGGTCAGGTAGTACCAGCGGAAGGCGTCGGCGCCGTGGGCGGAGATCACGTCCCAGGGCTCGACCACGTTGCCCTTGCTCTTCGACATCTTCTGCCCCTCGGGATCGAGGATCAGGCCGAGGCAGACGCAGTTGCGGTAGCTGGAGGTATCGAAGAGGAGAGTGGACTCGGCGAGCAGCGTGTAGAACCAGCCGCGGGTCTGGTCGATCGCCTCGCAGATGAAGTCGGCGGGGAAGCGCTCCTCGAAGGTCTCCTCGTTCTCGAAGGGGTAGTGGAACTGGGCGAAGGGCATCGCGCCGCTGTCGTACCAGGTGTCGATCACCGACTCGACTCGGCGCATCTCGCCGCCGCACTTCTCGCAATCGACGGTCACCTCGTCGATGTGGGGACGGTGGAGATCGTCGGGCACCTGGCCCTTGGCACGTTCGCGCAGCTCGGCGACCGAGCCGGCACAGAAGCGGCCGTCGCACTCCTCCTCGCCGCACTCCCAGATCGGCAACGGCGTGCCCCAGTAGCGGTCGCGGGAGAGCGCCCAGTCGACGTTGTTCTCCAGCCACTTGCCGAAGCGGCCGTGCTTGATGTGCTCGGGGTGCCAACCGATCTGCTCGTTGTTGGCGAGCAGCGCCTCCTTGGCCCGCGACGTCGCGATGTACCAGCTCGACATCGCGTAGTAGAGGAGGGGAGTGCCGCAGCGCCAGCAGTGCGGGTAGGCATGCTCGTAGACCTCGGCGCGGAAGAGGCGCCCCGCGGCAGACAGCGCCTCAACAATGTCCGGATCGGCGTCCTTGACGAAGCGCCCGGCGAACTCGGTCACCCGCGCCTCGAAGGTCCCGTCGGGGTTGACCGGGTTCTGCAGCTTCAGCCCGTAGCGCTCGCCGAGCCGGAAGTCGTCCTCGCCGAAGGCGAGCGCGGTGTGGACGAGCCCGGTCCCGTCCTCGGTGGTGACGAAGTCGGCCTCGAGGACGGTGTGCCCGCGGGGGCCGAAGTCGGTCACGTAGTCGAAGGGCGGCTCGTAGGCGATGCCGGCGAGGGCGGCACCGGGGAAGTGGGCGAGGATCTCCGCACCCTCGCCGAGCACGCGCTCGACCAGGGCGCCGGCGAGGACCAGCACCTCGTCCCCCACCCGAGCGCGGACGTACTCGATCTCCGGACCGGCGGCCACCGCGGCGTTGGAGATCAGCGTCCAGGGCGTGGTCGTCCAGACCAGTAGAGCGTCGCCGGGCTCCAGCGGCGACTCCGGGATCTCGTCGCTCGGCGGAACCTCGCGAATCGGGAAGCGGACGTAGACGCTCGGGTCCTCGACGTCTTTGTAGCCGAGCGCGACCTCGTGCGAGGAGAGCGCCGTGCCGCAACGTGGGCAGTAGGGCACGACCTTGTGGCCCTCGTAGAGCAGCTCGTCGTCCCAGAGCTTGCGCAGCGACCACCAGACCGACTCGATGTAGTCGTTGTCGAGGGTGACGTAGGGGTCGTCGAGGTCGATCCAGAAGCCGATCCGCTCGGTCAGCCGGTTCCAATCCCCGACGTACTCGAAGACCGACTCGCGGCAGCGTTCGTTGAACTTCGCGATCCCGTAGTCCTCGATCTCCTGCTTGGAGGAGATCCCCAGCTCCTTCTCGACCTCCAGCTCGACCGGCAGCCCGTGGCAGTCCCAGCCGGCCTTGCGCGGCACCCGATAGCCGCGCATCGTCCTGTAGCGGGGATAGACGTCCTTGAAGACGCGGGAGAGGACGTGGTGAGAGCCGGGACGGCCGTTGGCGGTCGGCGGCCCCTCGTAGAAGCTCCAGACCTCGGCGCCCTCACGGTTGGCGAGCGAGCGGTGGAAGACGTCGCGCTCGCGCCAGCGTGCCAGCACCCGCTCCTCGAGCTCGGGGAAGGACTGCCTCGGATCGACTGGATGGAAGCGGGGCATGAGCAGGTGATTCTAGGAGCGAGTAGCCTGCGCGCCACGTGCCCGCTTACAACCTGAACGGAAAGGTGGCGCTGGTGACCGGCGCCGCCAGGGGAATCGGCTACGAGACCGCGCGCCAGATGCACATGCGGGGCACTTCCGTTGCGGTCGTCGACCTCGATGAGGGCGAGGCCCGCGAGGCAGCCGAGCGGATCGGCGATCGGGCGATCGGGATCGGCGCCGATGTCACCGATCACGCCGCGATCATGCAGGCTGTCGCCGAGACCGTGGAGCGCTTCGGCGGCCTCGACGTCGCCGTCGCCAATGCCGGGATCGCCCAGTCGAAGCTGGCGACCGTGCGCGGCATCGGCACCGAGGAGTGGGAGCGGGTCTTCGAGGTCGACATGCTCGGCGTCTGGCGCACGGTGCGAGCCGCGCTGCCGCAGATCGTCGAGCGCAAGGGCCACATCGTCGTCACCTCCTCCGTCTACGCCTTCGCCAACGGCGTCCTCAACAGCCCCTACGCGGTCGCCAAGGCCGGGGTCGAGTCGCTGGGCCGGTCGCTGCGGGCCGAGCTGATGCCGATCGGCGCCAGTGCCGGCGTCGCCTACTTCGGCTGGGTCGACACCAAAATGGTCCAGGACGCCTTCGAGCAGCGCCACTCCGAGCGCATGCAGGAGAACCTGCCCGGCTTCCTGCGCAAGCGGATAACGCCAGACGTCGCCGGCGGGGCCGTGGTGCGGGGCATCGAGGAACGGGCGCCGCGGACCTTCGCCCCGAAGTGGTGGCGCTACGCCTCCGCCCTGCGCGGCATCCTCAACCCCCTGCTCGACCGCCGCTTCGAAAGCGACGCCACGATGATCGAGACGGTGCGCCTGATCGAGGGCGAGGCCGACGAGCAGGGCGCCGCGGCGGTTGCTTCGGCTCGCGGCTGAATGATTTGTGACCCCATAGGGTCGCCAATCCTTCACTCGTTACCGGGTTAGCTCCTCCAAGAGGAAGACAAAGGACTCGTAGGGCTCGCCGGTGGCGCGCGAGAGGCCGATCTCGCAGGTCCGGTTGCTGGAGAGGTGGGCGTCGAAGTGGCGGCCGGACAGCTCGGCCGCCTGGTCCGCCGTCGCCGCCGCGGTCAGCTCGGGATGGGAGAAGCCGCGGTCGCCGGCAAAACCGCAGCAGGTCGCAGACGGGGCGACGTAGACGTCGTCGGCGAGCGCGCCGGCGAGCGAACGGAGCTGCGGCGCGAGTCCAAGGTGACGGGTCGCGCAGGTCGGGTGGACCGTCGCCGAGCCGACCTTGCGCGCGATCTGCAGCTGCGGCAGCAGGCGGTCGTGGGCCCAGGCGGCCGAATCGAGGATCTGCAGCTTGGCGAGGCGCTCGGCGTTCTTCTCGCCGAGAACCCCGTCCCCGGGGTCGGCGATGGCGTGGGTGCAGGAGGCGGCGTCGATCACCACCGGCAGCTCGCCTCCGCCGCTCCACCCCAAGAGGCGCTCGACCATCTCGTTCGCCTTATGGCGGTGCGCCTCGCCGAAGCCTTTCGAGCTCCAGGGCAGTCCGCAGCAACTGCCGGCAACCTCGGCGGGAATCCAGACCGGCTGCCCCGCGCGGCGCGAGACCTCGACCATCGCCTCCGCCAGACTCGAACGCCGCCAACGGGCCGAAAAGTCGAGTCGGACTCGACTTTTCGGCCCGTTGGCGGCGGTGGTGCGGCCGAAGATGCGGTTGGTGCAGGAGGGGACGTAGACGGCGGCGGCGCCCTCGCGGACGGTCTCGGGCAACCTCCCAGACGCGGCACTCGGCAGCCCAGCGCCGCGCTCGGTGCGGCGGGCCAGGGGACCGCCGAGGCGCAAGGCCGCACGCGAGGCCCCCTCCACCCCGCCCCAGCGCCTCGCCACACGCAGTGCCAGCACTTCGGCGCGCGGCGTGTGCCGCTCGGCGCGTAGCTCCTTGACCAGCGCCCCGGTGTCGATCCCCAGCGGGCAGGCGAGGCGGCAGGAGCCGTCGGCGGCGCAGGTCTCGAGCGAGTCGTACTCGTACTCCTCCAGCAGCGCCTGCTGCAGCGGCGAGCCGTCGGGCTGGCGGGCCATCTCGCGCCGCAGCACGATCCGCTGGCGCGGCGTCGTGGTCAGGTTGCGGCTGGGGCAGACCGGCTCGCAGAAGCCACACTCGACGCAGGTCGTCGCCGAGTCCTCGATCTGCGGCGTCGTTTTCAGGTTGCGCAGGTGGGCGCCGGGGTCGCGGTTGAGCACCACGCCGGGGGCGAGCACGCCGTCGGGGTCGGCGAGCTCCTTCACCCGCCACATCAGCCCGGTCGCCTTCTCCCCCCACTCGCGTTCGACGTAGGGGGCCATGTTGATCCCGGTGCCGTGCTCGGCCTTGAGCGAGCCGTCGTACTTGCCGACGATCAGCTCGACCAGCTTCGACATGAAGGACTCGTAGCGCTCGAGGTCCTCCTGCTTGGCGAAGTCGGGGGTGAGCATGAAGTGGAGGTTGCCGGCGGAGGCGTGGCCGGCGACCCCCGCCAGGAAGCCGTGCTCGCCGAGCAGCGCCTGCAGATCGCGGGCGCCCTCGGCGATCCGCTCCGGCGGCACGCAGACGTCCTCGACGATCAGCGCGGTGCCCGGCAGCCGCACCCGCCCGACCAGGCCGTGCAGCCCCTCGCGCACACGCCAGGCCAGCTCGATCTCCTCGGACTCGCGGGTGAACGCGATCGGGCGGATCGTCTCGTGGGAGGTGAGGATCTCGTTCGCCCGGGAGAGGTAGGAGTCCAGCTCGGCGCCGGACTCGGCCCCGAACTCGACCAGGAGCACCGCCGACTCGGGCGGCAGCTCCTTCCACTCCTCGGGGGCGCCGACCATGTTGTAGGAGGCGACGATCAGCGCCGGGGCGACCATCAGCTCGACCGCGGTGGCGCCGCTCTCGACCAGGTCGCGGACGGGGGCGATCGCGGCGTCGATGCCGGGGAAGTGGATCCAGGCAGTGGTGGTGACGGCGGGCAGCGGCACCGTCTCGAAGACCGCCTCGGCGACGAAGGCGAGCGTTCCCTCCGAGCCGACGACGAGGCGGCGGAAGATCTCCAGCGGCTCGTCGGCGTCGAGGAAGGCGCAGAGCCGGTAGCCGGTCGTGTTCTTGATCGCGAACTTGCGGCGAATCCGCTCGCTCAGCTCGGCGTCGGCGCGGATCTCGTCGCGGATCGCTTCCAGGCCGGCGGCCAGCTCCGGCTCCGCTGCGACGAAGCGGGCAGCCGCGTCGAGCTCGGCGCTGTCGATCGTCGTGCCCGAGGGCAGCACGAAGGTCATCGACCGCACGGTCGAGTACGAGTCGCGGACGGTGCCGCAGCGCATCCCGCCCGAGTTGTTGGCGATCACGCCGCCGACGGTGGCGATGTCGGTGCTGGCCGGGTCGGGCCCGAGCTTGCGCCCGTGCGGGGCGAGGACGCGGTTGGCGTGGCCGAGAACGGTGCCGGGCTTGACCCGGGCCAACGTCCCGTCCTCTTCGACCGCGACGCCACCGAAATGGCGGCGCACGTCGACCAGGATGCCGTCGCTCTGCCCCTGGCCGTTGAGGCTGGTGCCGCCGCCGCGGAAGACGACCGGGACGCCGTTGGCGCGACCGTAGGAGAGCGTCTTGGCGACGTCGGCGGCGGCGCGCGCCATCACGACCGCCTTGGGCAGCAACCGGTAGGGGCTTGCGTCGGAGGCGTAGCGGACGATGTCGCTGGCCCGACCCAATACCCGGTCGGCGCCGAGCAACGCCTCCAGCTCGCCGCGCAGCGGCTGCGGGCTGCCGGCTGCGAGCTCGTCCGGGGCGCGGTCGGGTGCGGGCTCGGCGGCCCGCGGGGCGAGCGCGGAGACCTGTCGCTCCAGCAGTGCCATGGGGTCCTCTAGAAGAGTGACATCCCCGGCGCGACCGGGACTTCGACCAGCTCCGGCCGCGAGGAGGCGAGCGCCTTGGCGAGCGCGTCGCGCACCTCGTCCCGCCCGCTTGCCCGCTGGGTCGAGACGCCGTAGCCCGCGGCGACCGCGGCGACGTCGAGCTGCGGCAGGTCGAGGCCGGGCGCGCCCTGCACCGACTCGATTTCGGCGAACCACTTGAGGATCGCGTACTCGGAGTTGCGCAGGACGAGGAAGGTGACCGGCGTCCTGTGGGCGACGGCGCTCCAGAAGGCGGTGACCGCGTACTGGACCGAGCCCTCGCCGATCACGCAGACGACCGGCCGGTCCGGCTGGGCGAGCTGCACGCCGACCGAGGCGGCGAGGCCGAAGCCGAGCCCACCGCCGGCGCTGAAGTAGTAGCTGCCGGGCTGTGAGAGGCGCAGCTGGTTGCGCAGCGCCAGGGTGCTGGCCGGCGACTCGAGCACGACGATGCCGTCCTCGGGGAAGACCTCGGCGAGGGCGGAGTGCACGGTGGAGGAGTTGAGCGGCTCGGAGGCGGGGATTTCCTGCGGCCCCGGGTTGGGCTCGGGCACCGGGCGCGAGGACTCCGGCACGGCCTCCAGCAAGGCTTCCAGGGTCAGCCTCACGTCGGCGACGATCGCGTCGCCCATCGGAGCCCGGGCCGCCTCGTCGGGATCGCTGGTGACCGCGACCAGCTTCGCCCCCTCGGGAAGGAGCGGGCCGGGGATGTGGGGGTAGTAGGGGAAGACCGAGCTGCCGGCGACCAGGATCAGGTCGTGCCCCTCGAGGGTCTGCGCGATCGGGCCGATCGCGGGGGGCAGCACGCCGCGGAAGTTGGGGTGGCTCTCCGGAAAGCCGAGCTTGCCGCCACCCGTGGCGGGCGTCGCCCAGACCGGCAGGCGCTGGCGCTCGGCCAGCCCGACAGCAACCTCCCAGCCGCCGCTGGCGTCGATCTCGGGGCCGGCGACGAGGACCGGGTTGCTCGCCGCCTCGAGCTGCTCGGCGAGGGCGCGCACAGCCTCGGGGTCGGCGACGGCGCGGCCGGTCACCCGGCGGGCGATCGCCTCGCGTGCGTCCACCTCGTCGACCTCGGCGTCCCAGTCGTCCATCGGCAGCGAGACGAAGACGGGGCCCTGCGGCGGCAACGAGGCGAGGTGGGCCCCGCGGGCAAGAGCGAGCGGCACGTCCTCGGCCCGTGGCGGCTCATAGGCCCACTTGACCAGCGGGTGGGGCATGCGGATCGCGTCGCGGTTGGTCAGGTTCGCCTGCAGGGTCATATGTGCGCGCGTCTGCTGGCCGGCGGTGATCAGCAGCGGCGAGTGGTTGGCCTGCGCGTTGAAGATCGCCCCCATCGCATTGCCGACCCCCGGCGCGGTGTGGAGGTTGGCGATCGTGGTGCGGCCGGAGGCCTGTGCATAGCCGTCCGCCATGCCGACCACGACCGCCTCGTGCAGGCCGAGCACGTAGCGGAAGTCGCCCGGGAAGTCGGCGAGCATCGGCAGCTCGGTCGAGCCAGGGTTGCCGAATATAGTCGTCATCCCCTGGGTACGGAAGAGGTCGAAGCTGGCGTCGCGGACGGTCGTCATGCCGGGACCCTAGCTTGCGGCGCTTAAGCGGAGCGCCCAGGGCTGTCGATAGTGACGGGGACGTGTCAGGGATAGTCGACAGGCCTCGACGGGGAGCACATCCCCGGCGCTCGCTGCTCGCCATCGCCGCCGCCCTGCTCGTCTGCTGGGCGGCGCCCGCGAGCGCCGCGCCCCTCCCCACCCGATTCGTCTACGCAACCGGGGAAATCGTCCCGATCCCGGCGTCGATCCCCCATGAAGAAGGCGATATGGCCGACCGCCGCATCGTTCCCGACCTGCGCTGGATCGCCGCCCGCTTCCCGATCTATGTCACCGACGGCTACTCCGGCCCGCTGCCCAACGGCGAACACGTCGGCTGCAACAACTGCCACGTCCGCAACTCCGATCACTACAACGGGCTCGCCGTCGACGTCGTGCCTCTTCACTGGAGTGGCAGATGCGACGTCCACTGGCAGGGCATCACCCGCCTCGCCAAGTGGGCCGAGCCGGTCCAGAACCGCCCCCGGCCACCCTTCCGCTGGGTCGGCTACGACGGCGACGCCGGCCACGGCTGCGGCCACCACCTCCACCTCTCCTGGGAACACTCGACGGCGCCGATGTTCCAGCTGGCCGAATGGGTCGAGGTGTTTCCGGTGCGCAACCAAGGAGCCGCTCAGCCGCCGCCGAGCACCCCGCCGGCGGGCGTCAAGCCCCCGAAGGGCCCGCAGGGCGGCAGCGAGCCGGGTCCCGCCTATGAACGAGGACCGCGGGGCGGCGTCTCCATAGTCCAATCGGGCGGCGTCTCCTCCCGCGGCGACTGAGCAGCTCACGACGTGCCGGGAGTTAGCCGCCCATAAGGGCGGCTAACTCCCGGCACGTCCGTAGGATGCGGCGGATGCGCCGCGGACGCCTGATCGCTCTCCTCTCTCCCCTTGCCCTGCTCCTCGCCGGCTGCGGCGGCCCCGACGACTCAACGCCGGTCGCCTGCCTCGACGGGCCCGGCGCCTACCTCGGCGCCCTCGGCGACGCGCCGGGCGAGGTGAGACTGAGCGGCGAGGTCCCGATCAGCGACTGCATCGCGCAGAACCAGAGCGGCGGCGACCTCGCCACCGTCGGCGGCGCGATTTTGGCGGCGGCGACCAAGCTCAACGCGAAGGCCCGCGCCGAGCCCGGCGGCGCGGCCAACTTGCAGCTCGGCTACCTGCTCGGCGCCGCCGAGCGCGGCGCCGAGGGCACGGAAGGAGTCCATGCCGAGCTGATCCGCCGCCTCTCCGCTGCCGCTCGCTACAGCCGCGATAACCGGCCCCTGCCACAACCGTTCTTGCGCACCTACCGGGAAGGCTTCGACGCCGGCTACACCCACGGCTGAATACGCTGAAGGACCACGACTTCGATGGAGGCAAGGACTTGACCGATCAGCTCTGGGGTGGCGAGACCACCAAGGCCGTCGACAACTTTCAGGTCTCAGGGGAGCGGGTTCCGGTTCCCGTCGTCCGCTGGCTGGGCCGGCTGAAGGCCGCCGCGGCGCGCGCAAACGGCGAGTTGGGGGAGCTCGATGCCGATCTTGGGGCGGCCATCGCCGACGCCGGCGACGCGGTCGCCGCCGGCGAACACGACGACCAGTTCCCGGTCGACGTCTTCCAGACCGGCTCCGGCACCTCGTCGAACATGAACGCAAACGAGGTGATCGCCAAGCTGGCCGGCGACCCCGCCCACCCCAACGACCACGTCAACATGGGCCAGTCCTCCAATGACGTCTTTCCCTCGGCGGTCCACCTGGCCGCCCTCGGCGAGGTCACCCACGACCTGCTGCCGGCGATGGAAGGGCTCGAGGCGGCGCTGGCCGAGAAGGCGGAGCGCTTCGCCAGCGTGGTCAAGGCCGGCCGCACCCACCTGATGGACGCGGTGCCGGTGACGCTCGGGCAGGAGTTCGGCGGCTATGCGGCCCAGGTGCGGCTCGGCATCCAGCGGGTCGAGGGGACCCTGCGGCGAGTCGGCCAGATCCCGCTCGGCGGCACCGCGACGGGAACCGGTCTCAACACGCACCCGGAGTTCGCGGCAAAGGTCCGGGAGCTGCTGGCCGAGGAAACCGGCCTCACGATCTCCGAGCCGCTCGACAGCTTCGAGGCACAGGCCAACCGCGACGCGCTGGTCGAGCTATCCGGCGCGCTCAAGGTCTATGCGGTCTCGCTCAACAAGATCGCCAACGACCTGGCGCTGATGGGCTCCGGCCCTCGCGCGGGCCTCGCCGAGCTGCGCCTGCCCGAGCTGCAGAAGGGCTCCTCGATCATGCCCGGCAAGGTCAACCCGGTGATCCCCGAGGTCGTGATCCAGGTTGCCGCCCAGGTGATCGGCAACGACACCGCGATCACCGTCGCCGGCAGCCAGGGACAGTTCGAGCTCAACGTGCGGGTGCCGCTGATCGCACGCAACCTGCTCGACTCGGTGAAGCTGCTCGCCTCCGCCTCACGGCTGCTGAACGAGAAATGCGTCGCCGGGATCGAGGCCAACGAGGAGATGGCCGAGCGCCACGCCGAGGCGACCCTTGCGACGGCCACCGCTCTCAACCCCCACATCGGCTACGACCGCGCCGCGGACATCGTCAAGGCGGCTGCGGAGTCGGGCCGCTCGCTGCGCGAGGTCGCCCTCGAGCAGGGCGTCGAGCCCGCGGTGCTCGAGGAGGCACTCGACCACCGCCGCATGGCCCACCCGCACGAGTAGGCCGGCCCGGCGGGCTCCCGAGCCGGCCTGCAGGCGGCCGCCGGGGCCTAGATGGTTGATTCCACGACCACGCACACCTGGATGACGCGCGTGGCGCTGCGCATCTCGGCGTCCTCGGGCTTGCCTTTGGCACCGCCAAAGGCTGCGCCCTGCGTCCTTGATCTGCTTGGCCCCGCGCGCCCCCAGGCACACGTCGCCGTGGAATCAACCATCTAGGGCCGCGGGTCGTCGATCAGCAGCTCGACGTTGCGGTCTTTCGCTTCCCCTTCGCCGAGCGGGGCGCCCGTCTGGAAGTCGTTGAACGACATCGTCCTGCCGGCCGAGGCGAGATCGTTGAGATCCATGCCGGCTGCCGGCGTCCCCGGTGCGGGCGCGGCCGACTGCCCGACGTGGTCGAGGATCGTGCCGAAGATCGAGAGCGTCCCGTCGTGGTTGTCGAACACCTCGAGCAGGCGGCTCTGCTGCGGCCAGTCGGCCTCGGCCGCAACCCGGATGCTCCAGAACCCTCCCGGGCCGCTCGGGTTCGGGAAGGGGTTTATGACGTTGTCGTGCGAGTGCCCGGCGACCCAGGCGATCGCGTTGGGGAATTCGTGCAGCAGGTTGACGGCGTCGGCCTCGAGGTGGATCGGCTGCGAGTTGCGCGGGTCGAGATCGCAGCCGGGGTTGATGTCGTGCCCGTGAGCGTCGGCGACGAGACAGGGCGGCGCCAGCTCGTCGGGAGCATCGGCGGTGAGGCTCTCGGGGGCGTGGTGGCTGAAGATCACCACCAGCTGGTTCGCGTCGGTGGCTTCCTGCAGCTGTCCTTTCAGCCAGCTGAACTGGGGATCGTCGATGTTGCCGTCGGCGGTGAAGTGGCCGCTCGGCGTGACCACCGTGCCCGCCTCGGCGACCGTGTCGAGGGCGACGAAGCGCATCCCCGGAGTCGGGCTCCAGGAGTAGTAGCCGGCGGCGCCTTTCGATGCGGTCTCCTGGGCGGCATCGATGAAGTCGAAGCCGTGGCCGTCCGCCTGGGAGCCTTCTTTGAAGACGTCCTTGTACTGCTTCTTGGAGACGAACTGCCGTTGTGGGTCGCCGGGCACGACGATCAGATCCTGCGGGCTCGTGGCCAACGTGCTCAAGAGTTTCGCCGGGTCGAGCAGGGAGGAGAACACCGCCGCCAGGTTGTTCGGGTTGGGGACCGGCCCGATTGGCTTCAGGCAACCGGTGGCGACCTGCTCGAAGGCGGCGTTCGCCGCCGCGTTGCCCTGTACGAGGGCGTCGTGGTTGCCGAAGACGACGTAGGAGGGAATGTCCAGCCCATTAGCCGTAAACGATTTCTGCGCCTTGTCCATCAGCCCCGGGTATTTGGGCCAGGCGGCGTGCGGTCCCGCTGGACTGTTGGGATCGTAGAACTCCGGGAAGGTGCCCTCGAGGTAGTCGTTGTAGTCCTGGACTCCGGTGTAGCGGGTGGGCTCGGGGGCACCCGGCACCAACAGGTTCGGGCAGAGCGGGTTCGAGTAGGTGGCTTTGTTGACGCCGCTGTTCGGTTTCAGCGTGCCGCCCTCCAACAGGGTGCGTACCCAGAGGGTCTCGTTGAGCTGCTGGTTGTCGGCGGAGTCGCCGGTGTCGATCGTCAGGTCCATGGCGCGGTGCGCTTCGCTGCCGTCGGCGATCGGGCTCGTCGCCGCGAACTGGTTGATCTGGCGGATCATCGCCTCGTCTATCTGCGGCTCGAGCGCCTCCCAGGGGCGCCAGGCCGCGTTGACCGGGAAGGTCGAGGAGGCGAACGGGTCGACGACCTCGACTCGGGCCGGCGACTCCTCGTCGGCGAGCTGGAAGTCGGAAAGCTGACCGAAGTAGACGAGCGAGGTGCGGAGCTGGGCGCGTTCCGGGCCCGCCGTGGCCAGTTCCTGGCGCACGGTGTAGGGCTCGCCGGCGCCGAGCTGCAGGAAGCGGAAGGCGCCGGGGGCGCCGGGGACCACTCGCTGCCCAACCGTGCTCTGGCCAACCGTGTCGGATACCGCCGCGGCGGCGGTCGTAGCGGCTACCGCGGCCACGACCAAGACCGCAAATGCGAGTGCAAGCCTGACAACTGACGTGTGACGCCTCATCCTCTGCCTCTCCCCGCTCGAAGGATTCTTAGCGCTGAAGAGTAACGAAACGCTCCTCGGTAAGCTCGGCGACCGCGTAGGCGGGTCCCTCGCGGGTGTTGCCGGAGTCCTTGACGCCGCCGTAGGGCATCTGGTCGGCGCGGAAGGTCGGGACCTCGTTGATCAGGACGCCGCCGAATTCGAGCGTCTCCGCCGCCTCGAGGCCGAGACCGATATCGCGGGTGAAGACCCCCGCCTGCAGGCCGAACTTGGAGTCGTTGGCCATCCGCAGCGCCTCGCCGAAGTCCGAGTAGCGGTCGATCGTCGCGACCGGGCCGAAGACCTCCTCGCGCCAGACCTTGGCATCGCGGGGCGGCGCGGCGAGCAGGGTCGGGGCGAGGCAGCGGCCCTCGTCGACCAGCTCGCCGCCGGTCAGCAGCTCGGCCCCGGCGGCGAGCGCCTCGTCGACCCACTCCTTGACCCGGTCGCGGTCGCCGGCGGAGATCAGCGGCCCGACGTCGGTCTCGGGATCGAGCGGGTCGCCGACACGCAGCGCCTCGGCGTTGGCGACGAGGCGCGCGGTGAACGCGTCGCTGACGTCCTCGTGCACGAGCACCCGCTGGATCGAGATGCAGCTTTGGCCGGCGTGCGAGAAGGCGTGGAGCTTTGCCTTGTCGGCCGCGGTCTCCCAGTCGCCGTCGGCATGGACGATCAGCGGTGCGTTGGAGCCCAGCTCCAAGTTGACCTTCTTGTGGGGGACGCGGCTGCGGATGCCCCAGCCCACGTCGGCGGAGCCAGTGAAGCTGAGGGCACGGGTCAGCTCGTGCTCGACGATCGCGTTGCCGACCTCCGAGCCGGGACCGGGGACGACGCTGAGCCAGCCCTGCGGCAGGCCCGCCTCCTCCAAGATCGCGGCCAGCTTCAGCGCCGAGATCGGCGTCTGCCCCGCCGGCTTGAGGACGACCGCGTTGCCGGCGGCGATCGCCGGCCCGAGCTTGTGGGCGACCAGGTTGAGCGGGAAGTTGAAGGGGCTGATCGCGCCGACCACGCCGTAGGGGACGCGCAGCATCACGCCGAGCTTGCCGGCGCCCGCCTCAGAGGCCTCCATCGGCACCGTGCCGCCGGTCAGCTTGCGCGCCTCTACCGCGGAGAAGGTCAGCGTGTCGACGCAGCGGCTGGCCTCCCCTTGCGCCGTCTTCAGCGGCTTGCCGGCCTCGGCGGCGATCGTCAGGGCCAGGTCGCCGATCCGCTCGCCGGCCAGCGCGGCGGCGTGGTCGAGGACCGCGGCGCGCTCGTGCTGAGGGAAGTCGGCGGACTCGAAGGCCTCCTGGGCGGCGACCGCGGCGCGCTCGACCAGCGCGGCGTCGCCCTTGGCGACTCGCCCGACCACGGTCCCGTCGTAAGGGCTGAGCACCTCATCCCACTCGCCGGTCTCGGCCCACTCGCCGGCGGCGAGGAGCTTGTGGTCGACCGCCTGAACCGCCTGCGTCGCCATGCCCTGGTCTCCTCTCGGTTGGGTTGTTTCAGGGTAGAGGAGGCCGCGACTCCTGCGGCACGAATCTGTTGACCCAGAGATGCGCATCCGTCTCGCAGCACTCCTCCTCTTCCTCCTCCTCGCGCCGAGTGCCGAGGCGAACGTCAGCTGGGTGGTCAAGGGGCACGGCTTCGGCCACGGGGTGGGGATGAGCCAGTACGGCGCCTACGGCTACGCCAAGCACGGCAAGGGCTATCGCTTCATCCTCGGCCACTACTACGCCGGAACGACGATCGGCGTGCTCAGCGGGCCGCGCATCGTTCGGGTCCTGGTGAGCATCGATGGCGGCGACGTCGGCTTCAGCGACGCGACCGGCGCTTGCGGGAAACGGCTCGACAGTGGCCGCAGCTACGAGGCCCACCGCACCGGCTCGGGCGTCAAGCTGCGCAGCTCCGGCGGCCGGCCGCTCGCCGACTGCGGGCACGAGCTGCGCGCCGCCGGCAGCGGGCAGATCGCAATCGCCGGGGTCGGCACGTACCGGGGCGCGCTGGAGGTGGTGCCGACCGACAGCGACGCCGGCTCGCTCAACGTCGTCAACGCGGTCCCGGTGGACCAGTATGTGAAAGGGGTGATCCCCAACGAGTCGCCGGCCTCCTGGCCGCAGGCGGCGCTGCGCGCCCAGGCGGTGGCGGCGCGCTCCTACGCGCTCAGCGTCCAGGTGAGCGGCAACGGCTTCGACCTCTACGACGACACCAGCAGCCAGGTCTACGACGGGCTCAGCAGCGAGGCCGAAGCAGCCAACGTGGCCGCCGACGCGACCAGGGGCCAGGTGGTGATGTATGGCGGCAAGATCGCCGAGACCTTCTTCTCGGCCTGCTCCGGCGGGCACACCGAGAGCGTCCAGAACGTCTTCTTCGGCCCCCCCGTCCCGTACTTGGTGGGCGTTGCCGACCCTTACGACTTCTACTGCCCCTTGCACTCGTGGACGCTGAAGTTCTCCGGAGCGGAGATCAGCTCGAAGCTGGGCAGCTATCTCGACGGGCAGTTGAAGCAGGTCGTCGTCACGAAGCGTGGCCGCTCCCCCCGTATCGTCTGGGCGCGCCTGATCGGAACCGGCGGCGTCACGAGGATCCGCGGCGATCAGCTAGCCGCCGCCCTCGGCGCTTACGACCGCTGGATGACCTTCCAAAGACTCGTCAATGGCAAAGTCGTGGGCAATCCCGGTGACGGCAAGAGCAAACCGCCTGGTCCCCCCGGAGGCGTTACGGGGTAGGAAGTCGGGGGTCGCCTCGCCAGTGCCTCGCGAAGCGGGCACCGCAGAGTGATTCCCGCCGCGAAGCGGCAGCATATTCGTCCGCGAAGCGGACGTGGGCACCTGGCGAGGCGACCCCCGACTTCCTACTCGCTACCCGTCGGGATAGGGCTGGATCGGGATGCCGTGGTCGGTCTCTCTCATGCCGAACTCGTATGCCGCTCCCGCCGGGAGAGCGAGCTGAAGTGGCGGTAGCGCTGGGCGTTCTACGGTTAGCTCCAGGTCGGAGACCGAGCAGTTGATCGTGTGGTGCTCGGGGCCCTTGGGGTCGGCGTAGACCCAGCCGACGAAGTCCTTGGTCGGCGCGGAGACCTTGCCCCTTACGACTATGTCCTTGCCGGGAAGGACGAACGAGCATTCCCCCGGTGCCGCCTCGATCGAGGCCGAGCGGACCTGGCCGAAGCCGCCGAGCCGGTGCGGCTCGCCGTCGAGCATCAGCATCCCGGAGGGGACCCAGGGGGTGGTCCAGGGGCCGAGCTTGATCCGGGCGGCGCCGGCGTCGAAGTAGGTGTCGGGGGACTGCGCGAAGCCCGTCCCCTCCAGCCAGACCCAGCGCTCGGCATGCTCCGTGCCCCAGTTGTGGCCGATCATCCCCGGCCAGGAGCCGAGGTCGATCGTCTCGTCGCCGATCTCGAGCCGGCCGTCGAAGCGCGCGTTCGGGTAGGGCGCGACGAACTTGGTGCGGGGGACCGGGGCCTCGTAGAGCCAGTCGGCCGGCAGGTACTTGCAGGGCTCGGCGTCGCCGGAGAAGCTGAGGTCCCAGGAGATCTCCGTATCCGTTCCGCGGGGACTTATGTCCGCATAGGGCGCATAAGCAACCGCGGAAGCGCGGGCGTAGCCGGGACCGATCTCGGCCCCGTCGACCCTGATCCAGGAGCCGGCCGGTGCCGACAGCTCCGCCGCCGGCACCGTGACCTTGGTCGCCCGCGGGCCCTCGGCCTCGCGGTCGAAGAGGACGAACCAGATCGAGGCGTTGGGCTCGGCGCCCGGGCGCTTGTGAACGGTGTGGCGGATCCAGATCCCCTGACCTCCTCCCGGCCGGCAGGCCTTGATGTAGAAGCTCTCGTAGTGGCCCGCCTTGGCGGCGACCCGCGGGAACCGCGCTCCCTGGTCCATGGCTAGACCTTAATCGTGATCACGTCGCCGTCCTGGACGACGTAGTCGCGGCCCTCGATCCGGAGCAGGCCGCGGTCGCGACCGGCCGCGTAGCCGCCGCACTCGACCAGCTCCCGCCAGCCGATCGCCTCGGCTTTGACGAAGGCCTCCTGGATCTCGGTGTGGATCGTGCCCGCCGCCTCCCAGGCGGTGGCGCCGCGTCGCAATGGGCGGGCCACGGCTTCCTTGTCCTCGCCGGCGGTGAAGAAGGTGATCAGCTCGAGCAGGTCGTAGGCGGCGCGGACCAGGCGGGCGAGGCCGGAGCCTTCGACCCCGTAGGACTCGCGCATCTCCTCCGCTTCGGCGGGGTCGAGCTCGGCCAGCTCGCCCTCGATCCGGGCGCTGACGGCGACCACGCCGGCACCGACCTCGGCGGCGTGGGCGGCGACGGCTGCGGGCGGCTCGGCGTCGCCCTCGTCGACGTTGGCGACGTAGAGGATCGGCTTCGTGGTCAGCGCCTGCAGGTTGCGCACCGCCTCCGGTGCGGCCGCGGGGACCGGGACGGTGCGGGCCGGCCTGCCGGCGGCGAGGGCCTCGTGCACGGCCTGCAGCCAGTCGCGCTCGGCGATCGCCTCGGCGTCGCCCGTCTTCGCCTGCTTGGTGACGCGTTCCAGCCGTCGCTCGGCCTGTTCGTAGTCGGAGAGCGTCAGCTCGGTCTCGATCGTCTCGATGTCGGCGAGCGGATCGACCCGCCCGTCGGGATGCGGTACGCCGGAATCGGCGTGGCAGCGGACGACGTGGCAGATCGCGTCGGTCTCGCGGATCGAGGCGAGGAACCGGTTGCCCAGCCCCTCCCCTTCGGAGGCGCCCTTGACCAGACCGGCGATGTCGTGGAAGGAGATCGTCGCCGGCACCAGCTCGGAGCTGCGCACCGTCTCGCCGACTCGTTGCAGCCGCTCGTCCGGCACCTGGGCGATCGCGACGTTGGGCTCGATCGTCGTGAACGGGTAGTCGCCGGTCTGCGCTCCCCCCTTGGTCAGGGCGTTGAAGAGGGTCGACTTGCCCGCGTTGGGCAGGCCGACGATGCCGACCTTCACAGCGAGAGCTGCACGATCAGCCCCAACCCGACGCCGAGAACCGCCCCAGCCAGGACATCCGACGGATAGTGCATCCCAAGGTAGGGACGACCCAGGGCAAGTGCGAAGGCGAGCACAAAGGCAAGCGCACCGAGCGGATCGACGCGGGTCATCGCCGTCGCCACGGCAAATGAGGCGGTGGCGTGTGCTGAGGGAAAGCTGAGGGAGCTGGGAGCGCCGCCGAGCGGCGGCAACCCCTCCAGCACCGGCCGCGGCCGCCGCACGATCAGCTTGACCAAGTAATTGAGACCGATGGCGACCGGGCCGAGGAGGGCACAGATCAACCAAGCTTCGCGGTGCCCGTCGTCAACGATCGCCAAAACAACCCCGATAGCGACCCAGATCCCCCCATTGTTCCCAGCCTTCCCCAGGGCTTTCGCAGCTTTCTCCACGCCGGGCGCGTGGCCCCGCGTTCGCATGATGCGCATGAGCCTGAGATCGAGATCCGTCATCGGCCGCGCAGGATATGGGAGCCAGGGGTCTTCTCGGGAGTGCCTCGCGAAGCGGCCCCGGCAGGATGACTCCAGCCGCGAAGCGGCACCAAATCCGTGAGCGAAGCGAACATAGGCACCTCCCGGGGAGACCCCTGGCTCCCTCACCCTCCAAGGTCAATCAGAATCCCGACCACCATGCCCTTCGTCCCGAACTATGTCCACACGCCCGGCCACCACTGCGGCTCGACCGCGCTGCGCAACCTGCTCGCCTTCCACGGCGTCGAGATCAGCGAGGAGATGGCGTTCGGGCTCGGGGCGGGCGCCTGCTTCTACTACGTGACGATCGAGGACGCCTCGCCCAGCCGCTGGTTCAACGGCCGTACCGCGCGCCTCGAGGAGACCTTCGACGAGCTGACCGGGGCGGCGCTGGAGCTGCGCACCTTCGAGCCCGGCGACGACGGCGCCTGGGCCGCCGCCCGCGCCGAGGCCGACGCCGGCAGGCCGGTCCTCCTGCTCACCGACCTCTACTACCTCGACCACTACGGCAACTCGGCCCACTTCCCGGGGCACGCCGTGGTCCTCGCCGGCTACGACGAGGAGGTGGCGCACCTCTCCGACACCAGCTTCGAGGAGCTGCAGACGACCCGGCTCGAGAACCTCGACGAGGCGCGCCACAGCAGCCATCCCGCCTACCCACTCGCCGGCCACATGTTCACGGCCTCCGGCGAGGTCTCCCCCGAGCGCCTCCGCGAGGCGGTGCCGGCGGCGATCGAGCGTGCCGCCCGGGCGATGGTAGAGCCCGAGTTCCGCGGCTTCTCCGGCCTCGACGCGGTGCAGCGCCTCGCCGCCGAGGCGGGATCCTGGCCGGAGGTCGCCGAGGACTGGCAGTGGTGCGCCCGCTTCGGCTACCAGGTGATCGAGCGTCGCGGCACCGGCGGCGGCGCCTTCCGGTTGATGTACTCGCGCTTCCTCGAGGAGGCGGGCCGGCCAGAGGCGCCGCTGGCTGCGGACGCGGCGGCGGCGTGGACCGAGCTGGCCGGCGCCTTCCACGCCGCCAGCGAGCAGGAGAGGCCGGAGCCCAATCTCTGGCGGCGGATCGACACGGCGGCTGACCGCGTAGCTGAAGCGGAGGATTGCCTCTGGACCAATCTTGTCAGGTAAGGGCCGCGACGGAGCACCAGCACTGGGGACTTTGGCCGTTGCGTACTGAGCCCGATCGGGTCAACGAAAATCCGGGTTGTCCCATACGGCTAATGGTGTACGGTTTCTAAGTGCGGGAGGCGGGTACCATTTGTTTGAAAACCCATCTTGGAGGAGAGTTCCATAATGAGAAGCAAGCGTGGCCCACTGGGGCTTCTCGTTCTCACCGCCGCATTCCTTGTTATCGCAGTTGGCGCCGTTGCACGGGCCGATACGGGCGACGTAATCGAACCGCAGCACGAACCCCCGACGTCCAAAGATGGCTGGCAGGCGGGAACCTGCTACGAAAACCAGGTCGAAGAAGATCCGACGAAAACGGATCTGACGAAACCGTTCTGCTCGGCGGAAACGCCGGGCCTCTTCTTCACCCAGGCTGGAGGTCACCCGCCGTTCGGGTTCGACCAGTACATCGTCAGGCACGAAACTGTCGTTCCTGGAGTGATCGAACCCCTGATCGAGGATCCTTCGGACCCGCTCCCGTTCGAAGACCGGGTGCTGAAAACGGAGCGAGTGGACCTTCCGCCGGGATTCACCGAGAACCCCCAGAGCAGCCCGAAGTGCTCACAGGAAGACTTCGAAAACATTGTCATCATCGAAGGACAACCCCGGCGCATCCCGGCGTGCGACCCGAGCACGATCGTCGGTCGCGAGGAAGTTTGGCTCGTGGTCAACACGGCAAACGCTGTGCCGGGGCCTTCTCCCGGTACCTTCCTCCCCAAAGGGTTCGTCATCCCGCCGGAAGCGGCAAAAGGGACCAGGGTCCCTGTCTACAGCCTTGAGCCGAATGCGGGCGAACCGGCCCGCCTCGGCTTCGTCATCGCCTTCAGCAGAGTCATCGAACTCCATGGCGCGGTTGCCTGGGAGAGCGACTTCCACGAGTACTTCACGATCCATCTGCCCCAGCCCTCCGTTGGGTTCTCGACGCTGAAAAGCCGCCTGCTGGCCTTCGGCCAGTCTGGTGACGGCACTCACATCACGACCCCGACTACCTGCTTCAACCCGAATGAATTGCCGCACCTCTACTCGACCTGGTTCCGCGGGGAGTCATGGGGCGAACCAAATCCGACCTTCCCCGAAGGGTCGACTCCATGGGAGGCGAAGCTGCCGCCGGGTGTGATGCCGACCGGGTGCGAGAAAGTGCCGTTCGACCCGTCGATCGAAGCAGACGCCGGAACCCCGAGCATCGACTCTCCCGCGCCGGCGACTGTGACTGCGAAGCTCCCGTTCGTCCCAGCGAAGGAAGGTGGGGAAGTTAGGGTCAACGAAGGTGCGACCGAAGGTATCTCGCAGTCCCACGTGCGCCGGGCTGAAGTATCCCTGCCAGAGGGGATGGGGCTGAACCCCTCGGGGGCCAACGGCCTCGTGGCGTGCACCGACGCTCAGTTCAAGAAGGGACAGCGAGTGGAGACGAACGAATGCCCACCCGCGTCCGTCATCGGCACGGTCGAGGTGATCTCACCGCCGCTGGCTGAGCCGCTCGAGGGTGAGGTCTACGTCGGCGAACAGAAGAGCCAGGAGCCGCAATCCGGCGAAATGTTCCGCATCCTGATCGAAGCGAAGAGCGCGCATGAGGGCATCTTTGCCCGCCTGGTGGGCAACGTGAAAGCGAACCCCGCCACCGGCGAGCTGACGGCAGTCCTCACCGACAAGATCGTCGGCGAGTTCGCCGGTACGCTGCCCGACGGGCTGCCGCAGGTTCCCTTCGAGTCGGTGAAAATGCATCTCGATGGCTCGAAAGCGACGCTGACGAGCCCGCCCACCTGCTCGACCTTCGAGGCTACGGGTCAGTTCGAACCGTGGGCCCGGCCTGGCGAACAGGTTCCCGTCAGCGCCAAACTGCCGACGCTCTCCAGCGATCCCGGCGGGGGTAGCTGCCCGCAGACGCTCGCGGAGCGCAAGTTCACGCCGGGCTACAGCGCGAGCATGAGAGATCGCAAAGCCGGCTCCTTCAGCCCGTTCGAGCTGCACATCACGCGGCCCGACGGCGCCCAGGAGATCCGCAAGGTCGAGGCGACGCTGCCACCCGGGATGGTCGCCAAGCTGAAGGGTGTCAAATACTGCCCGCAGGCCAGCATCGACGCCGCGGGCGCCAAGAGCGGGGCGTCGGAGCTGGCCGCTCCGAGCTGCCCCGACAGCAGCCTGGTCGGCACGACCGGGATCGACGCCGGCTCGGGTTCGGCGCCGTTCCACACCAACGGCAAGGTCTACCTCGCCGGTCCATACAAAGGCGCTCCGATAAGCATGGTCTTCGTCACCCCGGCGGTCGCGGGGCCATATGACCTGGGGACGGTCGTGGTCCGGGCCGCCCTGTTCGTCAACCCGGAAACGGCCGAAGTGCATGCCGTCTCCGACACGATTCCCTACGTCTTCGGGGGCGTGAAGCTCGACATCCGGGCGATCGACGTCTCGATCGACCGCAAGAACTTCACCCTCAACCCGACGACCTGCCGCGAAGCGTTCTCGATCCGCTCGTCGATCTTCGGCGGTGGCGGCAACCCGGCCAACGAAGCGAGCTGGTTCGCGGCGTCGCCGTCGAGCCCCTTCCGAGCGACGGAATGCAAAAAGCTGAAGTTCAAGCCGAGCTTCTTCGCCCGCATCCTCGGCGGCGAGAACCAGACCCACCGCGCGGCCAACCCGAAGTTCCGCGCGACCCTCGATGCCCGCAAGGGCGACGCCAACGTGCGGCGGGCGGCGTTCATCCTGCCGCGCGCGACGATCCTCGACCAGAGTCACATCCAGACCGTGTGCACGAGGGTCCAGTTGGCCGCCAACGCATGCCCGAAGAAATCGATCTACGGCAACGCCAAGGCGACCTCGCCGCTGCTCGACGGCAAGCTCAAGGGCCCGGTCTACCTGACCTCGTCCGACAACGAACTGCCGGACCTGCTGGTCGACCTGAAGGGCCAGGTGAACATTCGGCTGCGCGGGGTGATCAGCTCCGAGCACGGCCGCCTCAAGACCGTGTTCCGCAATACCCCGGACGTGGCGGTGGACAAGTTCGTCCTGACCATGAAGGGCGGCGACCGCGGCCTCCTGGTCAACTCCCGCGACCTCTGCTCCAGGCAGACGAACGGCTTCCTCAACCTGGGAGCCCAGAACAGCCGGCGGCTGAAGAGGAACAACCTGCGGCTCAACATCCCGGCCTGCCACTGAGGCCAGGCGGGGGATGCGCAGGCACCGGGGCGGGCTCGAGGCCCGCCCCGGTGCCGCTGCCGTCCGCTATGCATTGAGCGCATGGCGGAGGGGGACACGATCCTGCGCACCGCACGGCGGATCGAGGCGGCGATCGGCAATCAGGAGCTGCGGGTCAGGGCGCTGAACGGTCGCAGCCGGGCCGCGCGGGTCGAACGCCTCAACGGGCACCGTCTGGATCGAGTCGAGTCGAGGGGCAAGCACCTGCTGCTCCACCTCGGCCACCTCGTCCTCCATAGCCATCTCGGGATGAATGGCTCCTGGCAGGTCTGCCGGCGGGGGGATCGCTGGCGAAAGCAGGCTTCGGCCGCTTGGGTGAAGCTGAGTGGAGAGAGGATGGAAGCGGTCCAGTTCGGCGGCCCGACGCTGCGGGTGCTGAACGTAGCCCAACTGCGCCGCGATCCGACCCTGGCCCGACTGGGTCCCGACATCCTCGCGCCGGACTTCGAAGTCGCCGCTGCGGTCGGCGCCCTCCGACTCTCCTCCGATCGTGAGCTGGGCGACGCCCTCCTCGACCAGCGACTGCTCGCCGGGGTCGGCAACGTCTTCAAGAGCGAGGCCTGCTTCGCCGCCAAGTCGAACCCGTGGAACCCGATCGCCGAGCTCTCCGACGACGAGCTGGAAGAGGTCCTCGCCGCCGCGCGGAGCCTGATGCAGGACTCGGTCGCAAGGGGCCGTCCCAACCCCGCCATCTACCGCCGCGCCGGCCAACCGTGCCCTACCTGCGGAGCCCCGATCGCCGCCCGCGGCCAGGGCGACGCCAACCGCCGCACTTACTGGTGCCCTCGCTGTCAGCCGGCGGCCGAGGGCTGAAGTCGCCGTCTGGCTCACCCTGTCGCTGTCGTTTCGCGTCGCGGCCGGCGGGGTAAGGAGGGGGCATGACTATCGCCGGCGCAATCTTTCTCCTAGCTGTGGGGGCGATCCTTCGCTACGCGACCAACCTCCACGTCGAGGGCGTCAGCATCGACACCGTCGGGCTGATCCTGATGATTGCCGGCGCGCTTGGGCTGCTGCTCTCCTTCTTCCAGGAGGCCATCTGGTCCGATCGGGTCAGGCGGCGCGAAGCGATGGCCGAAGAGCGCCGCGAACCGCCACGCTACTAGTCCCTCCGTACGGCACAAACAGGCTGACTGGGCCTTTCTTAACATTTGGATTCCTGCCCCTTCGGCCAGCTGTCGTGGATTCGTCATATGCAGCACTTTCGCCTGGAAAGCCAAATCTCGACGTGACCTTGAGGTTCCAGGAACTTTAGAAATTGGCGTGAATTTGGACGAATATTGGGTACTCTCTTGGCTCATGCAGTACTCGATCAGTCATACGTCGGCGGGCCGAGCAGCCCTGGCAATCATTGCGGCAGCTGCGATCCTGCTGCTCGTGCTGGCGGCTTCCGCCAACGCCGAAGGCACGAACGTAGTGGCCGCAGTCCCTGGCCCGGTCGGGGTGAGCCCCGTCTCCTCGGAACAGGATTCCCCTCCGACCGCCACCGCGGAATCGGTCGACGCTCCGGAACCGGTAGAGGTGACCGAAGCGGAACCCGTAGAGATGACCGGAGCGGCAACTGCCGGCGACACGACGAGCACGACGGCGACGGAGAGCGAGGCGCCAGCCACCCCGTCGCCGGCTGCGGCTGCCCCCGACCTCCCTTCGACCTCCACTCTCCCTTCGACCGCTGCTCGTCCTGAGGCCGCCACCGGCGCCGGCCTCAGGACCCCGGTGCGAGCGGAACCCGACGCTGTCACTGCTTCCACCCATCTAGTGTCGGAGCCAGTCGAACAGATCCGTCAGGACACCGCGGTGGCGATCGCACCGTCCACGGGCTCCGCTAAGACCGTCGCGCAGGCCGTCAACCCGGCGGCGTCCATCGATCGTGTCCACACTTTGAGTCACCCCGCACTTCAGGCGGCGGGCACTTTGAGTCACCCCGCACTTCAGGCGGCGGACGGAGCCTTGCACCGTGGGCCTCTGGATCTCGCCACCCCGGATACGGTCGAGAATTTGCTGCCGCCGGCGGGAGCCGACGTCGGGCCTTTCTCGCACCACGGGGCGTCGAGCACGCTGCCGACCGCTGCCTATCCGTATGTGCAGGTCACGATCCTGGATGACTCGTCCTTGCAGAACTCCGGTGGGCCCGGGGGCGTCGAGCCACTGCAGCTCGAGGCGCCGAGCGCTACCGGCAACCCCGCCGTGGACGCGCTGGCTCGGGTGCCGGTCGACACCGCCGAAGCTTCCCTCGACGACGTCGGCGGGGGGGCGGAGAGTCTCGCTTCCCCTCCTCTCGACGGCAACGCTCCTACGCCTTTCCCCGATTCGCCCTCGATGGCTGCGTCCGGGTCGGGCGGCTCGATCTTTGTCCCCATCGCCCCGCTGCTCGCGTTGCTCGCGCTGGCCGCGCCGGCGATTCTCCGCAGACTCAGGGAGGTGCCGGATTTCGCGGCACCGACCCCGTTCGTCTGCGCGCTTGAGCGCCCTGGCTAAGTCCCCTTCGGGACCCAAACCAGGGCTGCGCCGGGAGCCCTAGTCACTCCCCGGCGAAAAGCAACTCAAGCAAGGAAGGAATTCACAGATGAGATGTCCCACGGCTGTAATCGCAGCCGCGGTCGCCATGGCGATCGGAGCGGCGCCAGCTGCCGCCTCCACGCCAGTGCCGATACCGGCGAGCGGTCAGAGCAACACCAGCACCCTGACCCAGGGCGACCCGAGCGCGACCGGTGGCGACGCCTACGCCACCGGCGGTGAAGGCGGCGACGCCAACACCGGCAACACCCAGTACGGGAACGGCAACGCGGTTGCCGTCTCGGTCGGCGGCGACGCCGATGCCGAGGGTGGCGACACCACGGCGACCAGCGGTGACGCAACGGGAGGCGACGGCGGTAACGCCGATGCCGACGGTGGCGACGCCGATGCCTCGAACGACGCGGTGGTCAAGCAGGCCAACGAGTCAACGGGGCAGGACTCCGGCCACTCCTCTCACGGGGACTGTGGCTGCAAGAGTCAATCGAAAGACGGCTCCGGCTCGCAGAGCAACAAGTCGGACGTCAAACAGGGCAGTCCCGAAGCGACCGGCGGCAACGCCAACGCTACGGGCGGAAACGGCGGAAACGCCAATTCCGGCAACACCCAAATAGGCAACGGCAACGCCTACGCCAAGTCCGAGCCACAGGAGCAGAAGGAGAGCGACTCCTGCGGTTGTGAGCACCACGGAAAGGGCGGAAGCCACAACGACGCAAGCGCCACCGGTGGAGACACCTCGGCGCGAAGCGGTGACGCAACGGGAGGCGACGGCGGTAACGCCGATGCCGACGGTGGCGACGCCGATGCCTCGAACGACGCGGTGGTCAAGCAGGCCAACGAGTCAACGGGGCAGGGCTCCGGCCACTCCTCGCATGAGGATTGCGGGTGTCAGGAGAGCAAGTCGAAGGACGGCTCGAGCTCCTCACAGAGCAACGAGTCGAAGGTCGACCAGGGTGACCCGAAGGCGACCGGCGGCGACGCCTACGCCACGGGCGGAAACGGCGGAAACGCCAATTCCGGCAACACCCAGATCGGGAACGGCAACGCGATTGCCATCTCGGTCGGCGGCGACGCAGACGCCAAGGGTGGAGACACCTCGGCGCGAAGCGGTGACGCGACCGGAGGTGACGGCGGTAACGCCGATGCCGACGGCGGCGACGCCGATGCCTCGAACGACGCGGTGGTCAAGCAGGCCAACGAGTCCTCGGGGCAGGGCTCCGGCCACTCCTCTCGTGAGGACTGCGGTTGCAAGAGCCACTCGAAAGAGGGCTCCGGCTCGCAGAGCAACAAGTCGGACGTCAAACAAGGCAGTCCCGAAGCGACCGGCGGCAACGCCAACGCCACCGGCGGAAACGGCGGCGACGCCAATTCCGGCAACACCCAGAAGTACAACGGCAACGCCTACGCCAAGTCCGAGCCGCAGGAGCAGAAGGAGCAGTCCAAGTCCTGCGGTTGCGACCACAGCAGAGGCGGAAGCCACAACGATGCAAACGCCGAGGGTGGAGACACCACGGCGACCAGCGGTGACGCGACCGGAGGCGACGGCGGTAACGCCGATGCCGACGGCGGCGACGCCGATGCCTCAAACGACGCGGTGGTGAAGCAGGCCAACGAGTCAACGGGGCAGGGTTCCGGCCACTCCTCTCACGGGGACTGTGGCTGCGACGAGAAGGGGTCGAAGGACGGCTCGAGCTCCTCACAGAGCAACGAGTCGAAGGTCGACCAGGGTGACCCGAAGGCGACTGGCGGCGACGCCTACGCCACGGGCGGTGAAGGCGGCGACGCCAACTCCGGCAACACCCAGAAGTACAACGGCAACGCCTACGCCAAGTCCGAGCCGCAGGAGCAGAAGGAGCAGTCCAAGTCCTGCGGTTGCGACCACAGCAGAGGCGGAAGCCACAACGACGCAAGCGCCGAGGGTGGAGACACCACGGCGGAAAGCGGTGACGCGACCGGAGGCGACGGCGGTAACGCCGACGCCGACGGCGGCGACGCCTATGCGTCGAACGCCGCGAGGGTGTTCCAGTTCAACCAGCTGGGAGGCTCGCGCTGGTAGTCAACAATCGAAGGCCCCGCCTTCGATGACGAAACGGCCCCGGCGGCGCTTCGGCCCGCCGGGGCCGCCTTCATCGAGGATTGCTGTCGGCCGCCGACAGGCGAGCGAAGTAGGCGAACCAGTTGCCGGAGTGGTTCGCGTAGGCGAGGCCTGCCTCGGCCGATTGGCGCTTGAGCGAGGCGAGGGTGGTGAAGTGAGGATCGCCAAACAGCTCGCCGACCACGAGGCGAGCGCCGGGCTTGAGCACGCGACGGATCTCGCGCAAGGCGGCCACCGGGTCCGGGATCTCACCGAGGACAGCAGTGAGGGCCACCGCATCCATCGAGGCGTCCTCGTAGGGGAGGTCGGTGGCGTCGCCCTGGGTCGGGATGACGTTCTGGAGCCCGCGCTCGGAGGCGCGGCCGGCGACGTGGTCGAGGAACTCCTGCTGGAGGTCGAAGATCTCGACCCTGCCGTCCGGCCCGACCCACTCGGCCATCTCGAGCGTGTAATAGCCGGTGCCCGGGCCGATCTCCAGGATTCGCTCGCCCGGCTGCGGGGTTAGGACCGAGCGCAGGCGATCGCGGGTGATGACCGGGTGCGGCGCTTCGACCCAGAAACGCTGCCCGTATGGACAGGCCGACGGGTTCTTCCGCCACCAGAGGGCAGCCGCCAACGTCGCCAGCCCCGCCGCGCCGAGCAGCCTGCGGGGCCGCATCAGTCCGGCCGGTTCAGCGAGAAGCCGACCCGGTGCTCGCCGGAGTCGATGCGCAGGAAGGCGACCTTGCCGAGGTAGACCGAGAGGACTCCGTCCTCGGTCCTCACGTCGTACCAGCCGCCCTTCTCGACCTGCTTGCGGAAGTCCTTCAGCTCGTCTGCGGTGAGTCGCACCGAGACGACCTGGCCGCCCTCGAATCCGATCTCCACCTTCTGCACGTCCGCCATCAGTGCTCCTCTCCGGTCGCTTCGACGATCTCAGTCAGCACGCCGCCGGTCGAGCGGGGCTGGACGAAGGCCACCCGGCTGCCACGGATGCCAACCCGGGCTTTGCTGTCGATCAGCTCGAGGCCGGCAGCCGCGAGCTTCTCCAAGGTCGAGTCGATGTCGTCCACAGCGTAGGCGACGTGATGCAGCTTCGGGCCCTTGCGAGCGAGGAACTTGCCGACCGGGGTGTCGGAGGCCAGCGGGCGCAACAACTCCACGTGCCCGTCGCCGACGTCGAGCAGCACCGCCTCCACCCCCTGCGACTCCACTGTCTCACGGTGGGCAACGGTCATCTCGAAGGTCGCCGCGTAGAGGTCGAGTGCCGCGTCGATGTCCTCGACGGCAACGCCGATGTGGTCGATCTTGCCGAACATCGGCGCGCAGTCTACGTTGCGGGAGGCGGCCCGCCCTCGTCCGCCCCACGCTCCTCGACCCGGAGGATCTCGGCGAGCGCGGCGATCCCGACCTGGAGCTGCTCCGGCGTGGGCTCCTTGGTGGCGAGCCGGCGCTGGATCTCGCGGCCGGGCGTGTGGAACGCCTCCGCCAGTGGGGCGCCGTGGTTGCGATCGCTCCAGGCAAACATCTCCACCGCGAGCGAGGCACCCCCCAGGCCGACGGCCGCCCGAGCCAGCGGGCTCGGCCGCTCCATCAGCCGCTCCAGCATCATCGTGCCACCGACCGAGAGCAGCATCATCGGCACGATCAGGTTCGAGCCGCAGCGATCGTGCTCCTTGGGCACGGTGGCAGGGTCCTCGGCCCCCTGCTCGTAGGCGGCGATCGCCTTGTGCTCGACGCCGTGGTAGGCAGCGAGATCGCGGTCGCTCAGGGCGACCATGGCCGGCACCGTTCCGAGCGCCTGCACGAGCCCCTCGCGCAGGGCGGAGCTCCCGAGCCGGCGGCGCAGGGCGGTGGTCGCGACCAGCGTCATCCCGATCGCGGCGAGCACGCGCCAGTCCTCGAAGGGAAGCCGCGCCGCCGGCAGGCGCCGGCGCACCAGCGGCAGCACCGCCATCGCCTCGGCCAGTTTCAAAGGCCCCCGCAACCCTGGCAACCGCCCGGCCAGCTTTGGCGCCAGCTCCGGTTTGCGCTCGGAGACGACCTGCACCTCGCCGTCTTTGTCGCGCACCGCAGCGGCCCAGTGCGTCGGCCCGTGGATCAGCAGGCCATTGCGCAGCGCCATGCCTCCGAGCCTCAGCTTCTCCGACATGGCATCGGACGATAGAGGAGGCCACCAACGGCCGACGACCGCGGAATACGCGCGCGGTCGTCGGTCCCCCCTGATTTCCCTGTTATCCCGGCCGGAGACCCCCAGTCCAGGCCTCCGGCCGGTGTCGGCTCTCCCTGGCTCTAGCTTGGAAAGCCGCTCTCTGAAACACGGCGTCTATGGGGAAGTTGCGCCTGCGGCTAGGGGTCGCGAAGTTCCTTGCGAAGCGACCCCAGACGCCGCCCGAGCTCCACCTCGAAGCCGCGATCGGTCGGCGCGTAGAACCGCAGTTTCTCCAGGCCCGACGGCAGCAGCGACTGGTCGCTGACCGCGCCCGGCTCGTCGTGAGGGTAGCGGTAGCCCTCGCCGCGGCCGAGCTTCCCCGCGCCCGGGTAATGAGCGTCCCGCAGGTAGTCGGGTGGCGTCTTGGCGCCGTTCTCGCGCACCTCGGCGCGGGCCCTTCCCAGGGCTTTGCAGGAGGCGTTGGACTTCGGCGCGAGCGCCAGGTAGACAGCGGCCTGGGCCAGGTTGAGGGCGCACTCGGGGAGTCCCACCCGGTCGACCGCCCTCGCCGCTGCGTCGGCGACGAGCAGCGCCTGCGGATCGGCGTTGCCGATGTCCTCGGAGGCGAGGATGACCATGCGGCGGGCGATGAAACGCGGGTCCTCGCCGCCCTCCAGCATCACCGCCAGGTAGTAGAGGGATGCGTCGACGTCGGAGCCGCGCGTCGCCTTGATCCAGGCAGAGACGAAGTCGTAGTGGCGATCGCCCTCGCGGTCGTAGTCGAGCGCCTTGCGCTGCAAGGCGTCCTCGACCGCGGCCACGTCGACCGGCGCCCCGCGCGAGCGCTCGACCGCCCGCTCCAGACCGGAGAGCGCCACCCGCGCATCGCCACCGGAGCGCTGCGCCAGCATCTCCAACGCCGTCTCCTCGACCGGCGGCGGATCGGCAAGCCCGCGCTCGGGATCGGCGAGCGCCCGCCGCAGCAGCTCCTCCACCTGCCCGGGCTCCAGGGGCCGCAGCTCGTAGATCTGACAGCGTGAGAGCAGGGCCGAGTTGACCTCGAAATACGGGTTCTCGGTCGTCGCCCCGATCAAGGTCAAAAGCCCCTCCTCGACCGCAGGCAATAAGGCGTCCTGCTGCGCCTTATTGAAGCGATGGATCTCGTCGAGGAAGAGAATCGTCAGCCGCCCGTTCGCCCCCCGCCGCTCCCGCGCCCGCTCGATCACCCCGCGGATCTCGGCTTTCCCAGCATTGACAGCCGACTCCTCCTCAAACGCCCCATCCGCTTGCGAAGCGGCGATCCGCGCCAACGTGGTCTTCCCCGACCCCGGAGGCCCATAGAGGATCGAGCTATGAGGATGCCCGCTTTCGATAGCGGTGCGGAGCGCTGAGCCCTCTCCGAGAACATGCTCCTGTCCCACAAGCTCATCGAGCGACCGCGGCCGCATCCGCACTGCCAGCGGCGCATCGGCAGCTACCTCGGCAGGCTGGGTGGGTTCGCTGCTATCGAACAGCCGGTCGTTCACTGGGACGGAGTATGAGGGAGCCGGCGGTGCCTCTCCCGGCTCCCCTCATGGCACCCCCGCGACCTCCCCCGGCTCCCCCCACACCACCTACAATCGCCACCATGGAGATCGCCACGCAGCCCCAAGCCGCCCAATCCACGCTCGAGTCTTTCAACCCCGCCACCGGAGAGCTGGTCGGCTCGGTAGCCACCATCACCCCGGACCAAGTCCAGTCCGTCGTCGACGACGTAGCCCGCATCCAACCCGCCTGGGCCGAGCTGAGCCTCGACGACCGGGCACGCTACATGCGCCGCGCCGCCGACGCCCTGCTCGACGACATCGACCAGATCGCCGAGCTGCTCGTCAACGAGCAGGGCAAGCCGCGCGCCGAGGCCTACACGATGGAGCTGCTGCCGACCGTCGACGCGCTGCACTGGTGCGCCAAGGCCGGGCCGAAGATCCTCGCTGACGAGAAGGTGCGGATGTCGCAGGCCTTCCTGGCGAGCAAGAAAGGGCGCTTCTCCTACGAGCCGATCGGCGTCGTCGGGGTGATCGCGCCCTGGAACTACCCCTGGTCGATCCCCTTCGGCGAGGTCGCGATCGCGCTGATGGCGGGCAACGGGGTCGTGCTGAAGCCGGCCAGCCTGACGCCGCTGCTCGGCGAGGCGATCCGCCGCGTCTTCGAGAAGGGCGGCCTGCCGGAGGGGCTGGTCCGCGTCGTCCACGGCGGCGGCGCGGTCGGCGACGCGCTGGCGCGCTCCAGCGTCGGCAAGGTCTTCTTCACCGGCTCGGTCGAGGTCGGCCGCAAGGTCGGCGAGGTCTGTGCAGGGCAGCTGAAGGGCTCGGTCCTGGAGCTGGGCGGCAAGGACCCGATGATCGTCTGCGCCGACGCCGACCTCGACAACGCGATCTCCGGCGCCGTCTGGGGCGGCTTCGCCAATGCCGGCCAGACCTGCTCGGGGATCGAGCGCGTCTACGTGGTGCGCGAGGTCGCCGACCGCTTCGTCGAGGGCGTCGCCCGCGAGGCGCAGAAGCTGCGGCTCGGCAACCCGCTCGAGTGGGAGACCGAGATCGGCCCGATGACCTCCGACGGCCAGTACGAGATCGTCGTCGAACTGATCGAGGACGCGGTCGCCTCCGGCGCGACCAAGCTCTGCGGTGGGCCGACCGAAGTCGCCGGCCTCTCCGACAAATACATCGCCCCCACCGTGCTGACCGGGGTCACGCACGAGATGCGGATCATGAAAGAGGAGGTCTTCGGCCCGGTCCTCCCGATCGTCGTCGTCGACTCCGAGCAGGAGGCGATCGACCTCGCCAACGACTCCGAGTTCGGGCTCGGCGCCTCGGTCTGGACCAAGGACCGGCAGAAGGGCGAGAGGATCGCACGGCGGATCGAGTCGGGGATGGTCTGGGTCAACGACCACTCCTTCAGCCACGGCGCCTGCCAGTGCGCCTGGGGCGGCGTCAAGGACTCCGGGGTCGGCCGCTCACACTCCAAATTCGGCTTCTACGAGTGCGTCAACATCAAGATGAACGCTTGGGAGCCGGGGCTCGCCCGCGACTTCTGGTGGCACCCCTACGACCGCACCCTCGGCGAAGCGGTGCGCGCCTCGGCGAAGCTGCTCTACGGCAAGGGCGCGACCCGGACCAAGGCCCTGCGCGAAGGCGCCGGCCCGCTGCTCAAGGTCGGCGCCCGCACCTTGCGCAAGCGCCGTTGACGGACCCCGCTGTCGCGGTCGCCGGGCTGCGGCGCGACTTCGGCGAACGGACGGCTCTCGACGGGGTCGACCTCTCGCTTGAGGGGGGCGAAACGCTGGTCGTGCTCGGCCCCAATGGTGCCGGCAAGACGACCCTGCTGCGCATTCTCGCCACCCTGCTGCGCCCGGGCGGCGGCGAGGTGCGGGTGTTGGGGGCGCACCTGCCGCGCGAGGCCTGGAAGGCGCGCGGGCGGGTCGGCTTCCTCGGCCACGAGCCGCTCCTCTACCGCGACCTGAGCGGGCGCGAGAACCTTCGCTTCCAAGCCAGGCTGCACGGATTGCGCGGCGAGGCGGTCGAGGCGCGGATCGGCGAGCTGCTGGCCGCGATAGGGATGGAGCGGCGCGCCGAGCAACGGGTCGCCGAGCTCTCGGCGGGGATGCGGCAGCGACTCGCCGTCTGCCGCTGCATCCTGCACGAGCCGGAGCTGCTGCTGCTCGACGAGCCCGACTCAAACCTCGACGCCGAAGGGCGCGAGCTCGCGCGCGAGCTGATCGGCCCCGGCGAGGGACGGACCCGCGTCCTCGTCACCCATGACCCCGAGCGGGCCCTGCCCGACGCCGACCAGGTGCTGCGGCTCGGCGCCGGCGGCAGGGTGGCGGTGGCGTGACTCCCTCCCGCCTCGCCTTCGCGGCGATCCTCGGCAAGGACCTCCGCGCCGAGCTGCGCACCCTGCAATCGCTGCCCACGATGGCGCTCTTCGCCGTCACCACCTTCGTCATCTTCCGCTTCGGCCTCGACCGCACCGGCCTCTCCGGCAGCCTCGCCGCCGGGGTGCTCTGGGCGACGCTGCTGTTCGCGGCGATCCTCGGCATCAACCGCCTCTTCGTCGCCGAGCGCGAGGAGGGTGGCTTCGACGCGGTCCGCCTCGCCCCGATCGACCGCACCGCCCTCTTCGCCGCCAAGGCGGCGACCCTGCTCGTCTACCTGCTGGTGCTGGAGCTGGTCGTCGTCCCGGTCTTCGCCGTCTTCTTCCTCGACTCGGCGGCGGCGCTGCCACCGCTCGCGCTCGTCCTCCTGCTCGCCGACCTCGGCCTCGCCGCGACCGGCACGCTGATCTCCTCGATGGCGGTCAATTCCCGCGCCCGCGACCTGCTGGCGCCGCTCGTCCTGCTGCCTCTCGTGGTACCGCTGATGATCGCCGCAACCGGCGCCAGCGAGCCGCTGCTGGCGCTGGGCGGTCCCGGTTATCACCGCTTCGGCACCTGGCTCGCGGTGCTCGGCCTATACGATTTGATCTTCCTCCTCGTCGGATACGCGGTGTTCGACTTCCTGCTGGAGGACTGAGGCGCCCACCCCAACCGCCGCCAAGCGCATGTACGGCAAAGGCCTGAGACCCCTCTCGATCGCGACCGTCGCGGCGCTCGCCGTGTCGCTCTCGCTGGTCTTCTTCTATGCGCCGCTCGACGCCGACCAAGGCTTCGTCCAGAAGATCTTCTACCTGCACGTGCCGCTGGCGATCGTCGCGCTGGTCGGCTTCGTCGTCGGCGGCGTCTTCGCGATCCTCCATCTGCGCAGTGGCGACAGTCGCTGGGATGCCTACTCCTATGTCTCGATCCACATGTCGGTGATCTTCGGCGTCGCGGTGCTGATCACCGGCTCGATCTGGGCCAAGGCCTCCTGGGGACACTGGTGGGTCTGGGATGAGCCGACCCTGGTCAGCTTCCTGATCGTCTTCCTCATGTACGCGACCTACTACCCGTTCCGCTACGCGATCGAGGATCGCGAGCGCCAGGCCCGCTACGCCTCGGTCTTCGCGATCGCCGCCGGCGCCTTCGTGCCGCTCAACTTCATGGCCGTGCGGCTCGCCCAGAGCCTCGTCCACCCACGCGTCTTCGCGACCACCAACGGCGGCCTGCCGGACACGATGATGCTGACCTTCCTCGCCAGCCTGTTGGCGATCGGGTTGCTCTGGGTGACGCTGGTCAAGTTCGAGCTGACCGCGAAGAGCGCCTCCGGACAGCTGAAGCGGCTGCGCCGCGCCCTCGACGCACCGGCCCCCGGCGAGGCCTCCCGCGTCGCCCCGGAGGTGGGCTAGTGCTTGCCCTGCTCGCCGCCGCTCCCGCCCTGCCCCTCGACGAGGCCGGTAAGTACGTCGCCGGCGCCTACATCGTCTTCCTTGCCCTGATCGTCATCTACGTGGCGATCATGGCCGCCAAACTGCAGCGGATCGAGCGGGAGCTGCGCGAGCTGGCCGGCTTCGCCGAGACGCGAGCCAACGGCGACCAAGCTGCGCCAGCGCGCGAGAGGGCGACGTCCGATGTCTGAGTTGCTGGCTCTGGGCGTCTCCCACAAGACGGCGCCCCTCGACCTGCGCGAGCGGCTCTCGCTGACCGAGGGGCGTGCCGTCGGCGCCCTGCACGAGCTGACCGCTGTGGAGGGCATCCACGAGGCAGCGGCAATATCAACTTGCAATCGAACGGAGCTCTACCTGATCGTCTCCGACACGGTGGAAGCCGAGTCGACGGCGCTGGGCGTCCTCACCCGGCAGGCGGAGATCCGCCCCACCGAGCTGCTCGGACACCTCTACTCGCTGCGCTCCGGCGACGCCGCCCGCCACCTCTTCGGGGTCACTGCCGGGCTCGACTCGATGATCGTCGGCGAGGCGGAGATCCAGGGCCAGGTCAAACGGGCCTACGAGCTGGCGCTGGTCGAGGGCGCCACCGGCCCGATCCTCAACCGCCTCTTCCGCGGCGCCCTCGCCGCCGGCGGCCGGGTCCGCGAGGAGACTGCGATCGGCGAGAAGGGAGTCTCGATCCCCTCGGTCGCGGTCGAGCTGGCGCGGCGCACGCTCGGCAACCTCGGCGAGCGGCGGGTGCTGGTGATCGGTGCCGGCGAGACCGCCGAACTGGTCGCCAAGGCGCTGGTCGCCCGCGGCGCCGCCAGCGTCTTCGTCGCCAACCGCCACTACGACCGGGCGATCGGGCTCGCCCAGCGCTTCGATGGGGAGGCAGTTCGCTTCGAGGAGCTGCCCGAGCAGCTGCAGGCGGCCGACATCGTCGTCTCCGCAACCAACTCGCCGCACCACATAGTCGAGCGCGACGGGCTTGCCCAGGTGATGCACACCCGCGCCGGCCGGCCCCTGCTGCTGGTCGACATTGCGGTGCCGCGCGACATCGAGCCGGAGTGCCGCGAGGTGGCCGGCGTCAGCCTCCACGACATCGACGACGTGCAGCAGATCGTCGAGCGCAACGCCAGCGGCCGCGAGGGGGAGGCGCGTCGCGCCGAGCCGATCCTGTCCGCCGAGCTGGACCGTTTCGAGCGCTGGCTCGCCTCGCTCGAGGTGGTGCCGACGATCGCCTCGCTGCGCGAGCGCTCCGATGAGATCGTGGCACGGGTGCTGGCCGAGAACGACGGCCGCTGGGAGCGCCTCGGCGAGGCCGACCGCGAGCGCCTCACGGCGATGGCGAAAGCGATCGCCTCACGCCTCCTGCACGAGCCGACCCTGCGGATGAAGCGCTCGGCCGGCAGCGACGACGCCTATCTATACGTGAGCGCCCTGCGCGAGCTCTTCGGGCTCGACGTGGAGACTGAGCCGGAGGAGGCGGGTGCTGACGTGACTGATATCTCGGAGCGCAGGGCCGGTCCGGGCAGGGGTTCCACTTAACTTTTTTTGAAGACAGTTATCGGCTGTCCGCCATCGCTACCGCAAAAAAAGTACAAGACGTTCCACCCCTACCCGGACCGGCTCAATGATTCGAATTGCCACTCGCAACAGTGCGCTTGCCAAGGCGCAAGCCGGTCAGGTCGTCACGCTATTAGGGGGAGCTGAGTTGGTCGAGGTGTCTTCCGATGGGGAGGCGGGCGACAAGGGGCGTTTCGTGCGGGGCGTGGAGCGGGCGTTGCTCGATGGCGAGGCGGATATCGGTGTGCACTCGGCAAAGGACCTGCCCGCCGAGATGCCGGAGGGCCTGGCGATCGCCGCGGTGCCCGCCCGCGAGGACCCGGCCGACGTCTGGATCGGGGTGGGCAGCACGCTCGACGACGTCCCCGACGGTGCCGCGGTCGGGACCGCCAGCCTGCGCCGCCGCGCCCAGCTGCTGGCCGCCCGCCCCGACCTTCGGGTGAGCGAGCTGCATGGCAACGTCGACACGCGCCTGCGCAAGCTCGCCGAGGGAAAGCTGGATGCGATCGTCCTCGCCGCCGCCGGCCTGCGCCGGTTGGGGCGTGAGGGGGAGGCGTCCTTCGCGCTGGCGGCAGAGACGATGACCCCCTCCGCCGGGCAGGGCGCGCTGGTCCTGCAGGCCCGGTCCGACGACGAGGGCGCGGCGCAGGCCGCCGCCTCGATCGGCGACGAAACCGCGCTGCGCGAGCTGATCGCCGAGCGTGCCGCAGTCGCCCTGCTCGAGGCGACCTGCGCCACCCCGATCGGCGTCCACGCCACGGTGAGCGGCGAGCGGATCGAGATCGAGGCCTTCGTCGGCCTCCCCGATGGCAGCGAGTGGATCCGCGACAGGGTCGAGGGCGAGGCCGAGGAGCCCGCAGCAGCCGGAGCGCTTCTCGCCGAGCGCCTGCTGGCCGCGGGCGCCCGCGACCTGCTCGACCGAGCCGAGGCACCATGAGGCTTCCGGTGTTCTTTATCCCTCCTATACAGGGGAAAGGAACAGCGGAATGAACGTGCGGCCCGGAGTCGTCTACCTGGTCGGTGCCGGCCCCGGTGACCCGGGCCTGATGACGGCGCGCTCGCTGGAGCTGATCGCCGCCGCCGACGCGATCTTCCACGACCGGCTGATCCCGCCTGGTGCGCTCGACGGCGCCCGTCAGGACGCCGAGCTGATCTACGTAGGCAAGACCCCCGACACCGACGTGCCGGTAGTTAGCCGCCCATATGGGCGGCTAACTACCGGCACGTCTATACCGCAGGGGGAGATTCATGAGCGGCTGATCGAGGCAGTGCGGGCGGGCAAGAGCGTGGTGCGGCTCAAGGGGGGCGATCCGTTCGTCTTCGGCCGCGGCGGCGAGGAGGGCGAGGCGCTGCGCGCCGCCGGGGTCGAGTTCGAGGTCGTTCCGGGGGTGACCGCCGGAGTCGCCGCGAGCGCCTACGCCGGGATCCCCGTGACCCACCGCGACGACGCCTCCGCCGTCGCCTTCGTCACCGGGCACGAGGACCCGGATAAGGACGAGACCGCGATCGACTGGGAGGCGCTGGCACGCTTCCCCGGCACCCTGGTCCTCTACATGGGCGTCAAGCGGCTGCGCGACAACGCGGCGGCGCTGGTCGCGGCCGGGCGCGATCCGAACGAGCCCGCTGCCGCGGTGGAGCGGGGCACGATGGCCGGCCAGCGCACCGTCGTCGCGACGCTCGAGACGCTCGCCGAGGCAGTCGAAGCGGAGGGCGTCGGCGCCCCGGCACTGATCGTCGTCGGCGCGGTGGTCGAGCGACGGGAGGCCCTCGCCTGGTTGGAGCGCCGCCCCCTGCACGGTCGCCGCATAGTCGTCACCCGCGCCCGCGCCCAGGCCAGCGGCCTCGCCGCGACGCTTCGCGACTTGGGTGCAGAGGTCGTCGAGCTTCCGGCAATCCGGATCGAGTCGCGGATTGAGAACGAGGCGGTGCGGGACGCCGTCCAGCGGATCGGCGAGTACGCGCTGGTCTGCGTGACGAGTCCGAATGGGGCGCATCTTCTCTTTGAGGCACTCGACAGGGCCGGCCTCGATGCGCGAGCGCTGAGCGGAGAATCAAAAAACGAGCAGGTAGAGGAAGTGGGAGCAGTCCCCGCCGACCAGGCACAAGCGCAGACCGGCACTGTGATTGCCGCCATCGGTCCCAGCACTGTGCAAGCCCTCTCCGAACACGGCATCGCCGCCGACATCGTTCCCGAGCGCTTCGTCGCCGAGGCGCTTGTCGAGTCCTTGGCCGCGGTCGATGTCGCGGGCAAGCCCGTCCTCGTCGCCCGTGCGGCCGAGGCGCGCGACCTCCTCCCGGACGCCCTGCGCGAGCGAGGCGCCAACGTCGATGTGGTTGCCCTCTACGAGACGGTTCGGGAGGAGGCCGACCCGGAAGCGATCGAGGCCGCCCAGGGCGCCCACTACGTCACCTTCACCTCCGCCTCGACCGTGGGCAACCTGGTCGAGGCGCTCGGCGATCGTTTCCCCACCAAGGCGCGGGTCGTCTCGATCGGTCCGATCACCAGCGAAGCGGCCCGCGCCGCCGGCCTCGAGGTCCAAGTCGAGGCCGATCGCCACGACGTCGACGGCCTGGTCGCCGCCCTTTTGGCCGATGCCGCCGGTTGAAGGAAGGATTTGGGGGTCTATGGACCCCCAAAAGCTTCGATGAAGCAGGGGCGATGAGCTTCGGCAGCCCCCACCGGCATTTCCGCGTCACCGACTCGACCAATGCGCGTGCCCGCGAGCTAGTCGAGGCCGGTGCCCCGGGCGGCACCGTCGTCACCGCCGCCGAGCAGACCGCCGGGCGGGGACGGCAGGGGCGCAGCTGGACGGCGCCGCCAGGCAAGGCGCTGCTCTACTCGGCGATCCTGCGCCCGCTCGACGAGCGCCATCTACTGCTCCCGCTTGCCGCTCCTCTCGCCGTCTGCGAAGCGGCGGAGCAGCTGGAAGCCGGAGTCGAGTGCGCGATCAAGTGGCCGAACGACGTCTGGGTCGCGGGGCGCAAGCTCGCGGGGGTCCTGATCGAGGCGAAGCCGCAGGACGGTTGGGCGGTGATCGGCGTCGGCTTGAACCTCTCAATCGCTCCAAGCGAGTTTCCGCCCGACCTCCGTGAAACGGCGGTCTCGCTCTTCGGCTCGAGCGCGGGGGGTCGGGGGAAGCCCCGCCGGAGCCTCCCCGCTGTTGCTCCGGGGGGGCTTCCCCCGACCCCCCTCACCGCATCCGCAGTTCTAAGCAGTCACCTCGCCCACTGGGTCGAGGCGGATCAAGAGACGACCCTCGCGGCATGGCGCTCGCGCGACGCGCTGCGCGGACGCGAGATCTCCTGGGACGGCGGCACCGGGATCGCCGACGGGATCGAGGGCTCTGGCGACCTAGTCGTCGTCGCTGCCGGCGGCGATCGCGTCGTCCTCGGCGCCGGCGAGGTCCATCTCCGACTCTGAGCCGTTCTCCCCGAGCTCCGCAGGACCTGCATCCATGCCGGCGTCGTCTTCCCGTGCGTCAGCACCGTTCTGGGCGGGCTTCGCCCCAGGCTTCTTCCTGGCCCGGCCGTCGGCGCCGCCGCCCGCCTTTCCTTTTTTCCGTTTGCGACGCTTCTTGCCGCCTTTCGGGAAGTTGCGCAGCAGTTCGCGCGCCGTCGCCGAGGGTTTGCGGGCCATCCGCATCCGCGCCCCGCGCAGGACCTCCTCGCCTTCGGGGGTGTGGGAGACGGCGCCGGCAAGCAACGCGACCGAGAGGCGGCGGTCCTGTTTGCGCGCCGCGTGGACCAATCGCCGTGCATTTCGCCCGTGCGCCCGCCCGGAGGAGTTGACGAGCAGGCCGAGCAGCCGCTTCGTCTCTGGCCAGCGCTGCACGGCGTACTCTTCGTGCAGGTCGCGGGTGTAGGTGGCAAGCCGCCAAACCCACGCCTGCGCCTGGTCGCGGCGTCCGATCCGTTTGTCGACCAGCGCCTGCAGCAGGCATTTCGTCCCGGCCCGCTTGTCGTCGCGGCTCCAGCTGCCAACGATGTCGATCGCGTCGTCGAAGGCGTCTGGGTCGCGCAGGTCGGCGATCTCGGCCAGCGCTTTCAGCCGCAGCTGGGAGTTGCGGTTGCGCTGCACGCAGGTGAGCAGGAAACGGCGGCGCAACTCCTTGGTGCTGTCGTTCTGCAGCATCGAGCGTGCCCGGCGCCAGTTCTGCGGGTTGACCCGCGCCCCGGCCAGCGCCGCCCAGGCATGCTGCTCGGGGTAGTCGAGGTTCTCGACTGCGATCCGCCACAGCTCCCGTTCGAGCACCTGGGTGCGGCGTTCGGAGTCCTGGGAGACCGGGACGATCCGGCGCTCGACCCGGACCCGCCGGCCGCGGCCGCGGCGCACCGGTCCGACCACGATCGCGCCGCCACGGTAGACGTCGCGGTCGAGCAGGCTGTGCAGGGTGACGATCGTCTCGTCGTGGGTGGTGGCGGGGTGGACGAAGTCGATCACCAGACCCGCCTCCTTGCCCGGCGCCCGCCGCGTGACGCGGCCGACCCGCTGCTGGTAGATGCGCCGCGAGGCGGTCGGCGCCAGATGCATGCAGATCGTCGCCCGCGGCGAGTTCCAGCCCTCGGCGAGCAGCATCGCGTTGCAGAGCACGTCGACCTCGCCGCGCTCGAAGGCGGCGAGGATCTCGGCCAGTTCGCGCTTCGGCGTCTCGCCGGAGACGGCGCGGGCGACTATGCCCGCGGCCTGCAGCGCCTTGGCGACGTTCTTCGCGTGCTGGACGCCGGCCGTGTAGAGGACGCCGGGCGTCTTGCTGAAGCGCGTCTTGTAGAGATCGGCGATCGCCACGTTGAAGGGCTCCTGGTCGAGCAGCGCGGCCAGCTCCTCCTGGTCGAAGTCCTGGTCGACCTCGCCTTTGCGCAGCGGCACCTTGGCGATCGTCCGCACCCCCGGCCCGGGCGGGATGCGCATGCATCGCAGCGGCGCGATCACCCCGCGCCGCGCCGCCTGGGCGAGGTCGAAGCGCGAGGTCTGGGTCGGGAAGAGGTCGGCGACGTGACGGGCGATCAGCGCCCCGGTCGCGGTCATGCCGATGAAGACGGGGCCGGTCCAGGCGCGGATGCAGGCGCTGGTTTTCTCGCCCAGCGCGGTGTGCGCCTCGTCGCAGATCACGATCGAGTAGGCGTCGGAGACTTTCTTGTGGTTGCGGACGAACCACTGGTAGGTCTCGACCGTGACCGGGCCGTCGGGGTCGTCGCGGTCGTCGAGCAGCGGCGGGCGCAGCCGCTCCTTGTAGCCGCGCTCGGAGATCTCGCCGATGAACTGGTCGACCAGGTTGCGGCGGTGGGTGAGGATGAGGACGCCGCCGGTGCGGGTGGCGTCGATGAAACCGACCGCGGCGACGGTCTTGCCGGCGCCGGTCGCATGCTCGAACCAGAAGCGGCGGGCGGCGCCCGGGTCGTCAGCCGCCTCCTCGTCGGGGGCCTCGTCGTCCTCCTCGGGCGATTCTTCCTCCCAGTCCTGCGGCTCCTCGTCGGGCGCCAGCTCCTCGTCCTCGTCGAGCGCCCCCTCGCCGTCGGGTGAGGGAGGGGCAGCGCCGTTTTCGGCGGCGGTCTGCTGCTCGGACATCAGCTCGGTCAGCGTCCCAGAGAGCGCGTCGACCTGATGGGGATTCAGTTCGGCGCCGTCACGGAGCTTCGGCGGTTCGTCTGAGAGCAGGCGCTCGAGGCCGAGCAGCAGCGAGAAGTCACGGCGCCACTGGATCGAGGGCTCCTCGGCTCCGTCGTCCAGCTCCTTCAGCGCCGCGTCGAGTGCGCGGCGGCGGGCCGTCCCCGGAGCAAGAGCCTCGGGGCCCTCGCCGTCGAGCAGCAGCGGCTCACGGGCAAACGCCGCCGCCCGCTCGATGTCGGCGCCTGAAGGAACTGCCGCTGGCGCGGCAACTTCGCTGGTCTTGGCCATGAAGGCTTTGGTTTGTTCCCGCAGCGACGCGTGGCGTGCCGTCGGGAAGAGTTAGACGAGGATGCCGGGGTTCGGTTTCTCCTCTCCCCGGCGCTCTCGAGCGGCTCGCATACGACGAACCGGACATACGTATTGTAATCATCGAATTGAGACTGCTGCGGCCGACCCTGCCGATCGCCCTCCTCCTCGCAGCCGCGGTGGCGCTCGCGGCGGCCGGCTGCGGGTCCTCGCCGGGCGGCGAATACGGCGGCGGGCACCCCGACTACAGGAAGGCGCTTGCCGGCTCCCCCGCTCCCTTGGCCGCGCTGCACGCCCAGTCGAACCGGCTGCTGGCGGGCGGGGCGGATGCCTATGAGGAGCGCATCGCGGCCCTGCGCGGCCACCCGGCCGTCGTTAACGTCTGGGCCTCCTGGTGTGGGCCCTGCCGCTTCGAGTTCCCTCACTTCCAGCGCGCCGCGGCCCGCTACGGCAAGCGGGTCGCCTTCCTCGGCATCGACAGCCAGGACTCCGGCGACGCGGCGCGCACCTTCCTCGAGGAGGCCCCCGTCCCCTACCCCAGCTACACCGATCCCGACGGGGAGATCGCCGATAGCGTCGGCGCCAGCCTCGGCCTCCCCGACACCGCCTTCTACGACCGCCGCGGCAAGCTGGTCCACCTGAAGCAGGGGCCCTACGACGACCCCGCCGAGCTGCGGGCGGAGATCGAGCGCTACGCGCTCGGCGAAAGCACCGAAGGCGGATAATCGGGTCATGGACGTTTTCGTCGTCGTCGCCCTGATCGGTGTCGCCCTGCTGCTCGCCGAGCTGCTGCTGCCGACCGGCGGTGTGTTGGCGGTGCTCGGCGCCGTGGGGTTGATCGCCGGTGGAGTGCTGGCGCTGACCGCAAACTCCGACTCGAGCGCCAGCGACTGGGCCGGCCCGGCCCTGATCACCCTCGGCGTCCTCTCCGGGGTCAGCTTCTACGTCGTCACCCGCAAGGTGCTCGCGGCTCACCGCGAGCAACCCGTCCGCACCGGCCATGAGGAGCTGGTCGGCGCCGAGGCCGAGGTTCGCACCCCGCTGGACCCGGAGGGCCAGGTGTGGATCGAGGGGGCTCTCTGGCGAGCGCGGCTGCGCGGCGATGGGGGGCCATTGCAGCCGGGGGATAGAGTCAGGGTCGAGGCGGTCGAGGGACTGACCCTGATGGTGATGCCCGAGCCGCTGTCCGAAAGCCCGGCCGAGGAAGGAGCAGGCTGATGGGAGCAGCGTTGGTAGTGCTGGTCGTCCTGGTGATCTTCGTGGCGATCGCCCTGGGGTCCGCGGTGCGGGTCCTGCGCGAGTACGAGCGCGGCGTGATCTTCCGGCTCGGGCGGCTGATCGCCACCAAGGGGCCGGGTCTGATCCTGCTGATTCCCTTCATCGACCGCATGGTGCGGGTCGACCTGCGCACGGTGACGCTCAACATCCCGCCGCAGGAGGTGATCACCCGCGACAACGTGCCGGCCAGCGTCAACGCGGTCGCCTACTTCCGCGTCGTCGACTCCAACCGGGCGATCGTCGAGGTCGAGAACTTCCTCCTCGCCACCTCGCAGATCTCACAGACGGCGCTGCGCTCGGTGCTCGGCAAGGCCGAGTTCGACCAGCTGCTCTCCGAGCGCGAGCGCCTCAACGAGCAGTTGCAGAAGATCATCGACGAGTCGACCGAGCCGTGGGGCGTCAAGGTGACCGCGGTCGAGATCAAGGACGTCGAGATCCCCGAGCAGATGCAGCGGGCGATTGCGCGCCAGGCCGAGGCCGAGCGCGAGCGGCGGGCCAAGATCATCAACTCCGAGGGCGAGTACCAGGCGGCGCAGAAGCTCACCGACGCAGCCGACATCATCAGCACCAACCCGGCCTCGCTGCAGTTGCGTTACCTGCAGACGCTGCTGGAGATCGGCAGCAACCAGAACACCACGATCGTCTTCCCGCTGCCGATGGACGTGCTGAAACCGTTCCTCGACGCGACCGGGGGCGGCGACGGGGCCCAACCGCCGCCGAGTTGAGCGCCCCCGAGATCCGCATCGACCAGCTCTCCGGGCTGCCGACGATCCTCGCGGCGGGCCGGGCCGACCGGCCGCACGGGTTCGAACGGGCAGAGGAGGACGAGAAGGGCGCCGAAGGCTGCCCCTTCTGCGAGGGCCGCGAGGAGAAGACGCCGCCGGAGGTCTACGCGGTGCGCCCGGACGATGGAGAGCCGGACACGCCAGGCTGGACCAGCCGCGTCGTCCCCAACCTCTACCCGGCGCTCTGCGAGGGGGATTCGGCCGCGGACGGGAATCCCGGCCGCCCGGCCGGGATCGGCGGCGAGGGGGGTGCCTTCGCCAGCGCCGGCGACCCGCTGCTGGAGTCGCGGCGGGCGGGCGAGCCCGACCTGTTCGCCTCGCGGCCGGCGATCGGGGCACACGAGGTGATCGTCAACGCCCCCGAGCACGTCACCGCGATGGCCGAGCTGAGCGAGGAGCGTTTCCTCGGCGCGATCGCCACCTGGCGCGAGCGGATGCGCGCCCACCCCGAGGCCTCCTACGTGCAGCTCGTCGTCAACGAGGGGGCGGGAGCGGGGGCATCGCTCCCCCATACCCACGCGCAGCTCTACGCCTTGCCCTTCGTACCGGCGGCGGTTGCGCGGGAGCGGGAGCGGGCCGGCGCCTACAGCGAACGCACCGCCGGGGGCGGCCTGCTCAGCGATGTCCTGGTCGAGGAGGTGCGACGCAGCGAGCGGCTGGTCGCGATCGACGAGGAGGCGGCGCTGATCTGCCCCTGGGCCTCGCGCTCCCCCTACGAGCTGCGGGTGGTGCCTCGACGCGAGGTGGCCCGCTTCGAGGAGGACAGCGGGGGAGCCGCGATGATCCACACCGCGCTACGCCTTCTCGCCGAGCGCTTCGACGGCCCGCCCGAGCTGAACCTATGGGTCGCCACCGCACCGCGGGGCGCCGAGCCATTCCACTGGCACGTCGACATCGCCCCTCGCCTCACCGTCAAGGCGGGCTTCGAGCTGGGCACCGACGTCGACATCAACGTCTACCCCCCCGAGCGGGCCGCAGCGGACCTTCGCGACGTGCTCAAGGGACGTGCCGGTAGTTAGCTGCCCATATGGGTGCATAACCACCGGCACGTCCCTATAGGGTCGAATCGTGCCGCCCAACCCGCGACCGATCCCCCGCTTCATCGCCGACTCGACCCAGGAGGGGATCCCGCATGGGCGCTTCGCCGAGAAGCTGGCGGCGGAGCTCCGCAAGGCCTGTGAGGGAATCGAGGACCTGCCTGACGGCGTGGCGATCCCGGATGAGATCGAGTGGTTCCCGGAGCGGGCCTGGGGCGGTCGCGTCTGGGTCCCCGCCACCACCCGGGCCGACGGGCCGGACGGCGCGCTGGAGCTATTCGGCCACGTCTCCTACGCCCCGCCGGAGGGCGGCGAGCCCGATGACTTCAGGGCCAAGGCCGACTTCACCGACGTTCTCGCGGAGGACAACCCGGGCTGGCGCATCGACCTCAACGACGAGGTGATCGGCCGCTGGCGCGGAGAGAACGGTCGTGCCGGCGACGTCACCCTGGTTTGGGGCCGCCCCCTGGTCCGCGGCGCCGTCGCCGCCACCGCCGAGCTGGAGACGGAGACGGTCGACCAGGAAGTGGTCTCGAACGAACGCTTCACCCTCGTCGCCCTCGACGCCCTCACGGGCTACGGCGACGACGTCTTCATGCAGGTCAAGCTCTGGAGCCGTCGCGCCCAGGAGCTGGCGACCGAGAGCCTCTACGCCTGAGGCGGGCTGGGCTCGCCGAGCGTCTCGAGCCAGCCGTCGAGGTCCCCCACGCAGAGCGCAATCGAATCCTGCGTTCCAAGGTCGGTCGACCAGACGACCTTCAGCAGGTCTCGTCGAGGTTGCTTACGAGCGCACGCACAACATCGCGTATCCACCGCTGCGGAGCGGAATGCGTCGGACTCTCGGCGGCTACGAATTCGGCTCGATTACGCACGATTGAAGTCGATTTGGGCAGCGCTGCCCATTGAGGCCGAGGTTTCACCGCTCCGCTACCGTGTTGCCTATGGAGTCCATGCAGAGGGCGAACAAGCCGTCGAAAGAAGCCGAGGCCGAGGCCGAGGCGGTCCGGTTGAGCCGACTGCGTGAGGACGCACAACGCCCCATGAGCGTGAACCTGGCTGAGGGCATCGCGCTGAGCCACAAGTTGATGCGATTCGTTGGCTCTGCCCGCCTCCATTGACCGAACCGGCTTTCGATCAACTTCTGCGCCGGCTCTCTGAAGCGCAGGTGGAGTTTGTTCTGATTGGTGGCCTTGCCGTCAATGCTTGGGGCGTCGTCCGCGGGACGAAGGATGTGGATGTCGTCGTCGCCCCTGACCCTGAGAACCTCAAGCGTGTCGCTGGAGTGGCGGTTGCAATTCACGGCCACATCCAAACCGGGGAGTCATTCCTCAGCACGCCACCGTCAATCGCGGCACAGCTCGCGAGCGGAGAGCGCGTTGCCATCGAGACCGAGCTTGGCCAGTTGGATGTCGTCCAGGGACTAGACGGCGTTCCCTCTTACGACGAGCTGCGTACAAGAGCGACCGAGGCAGAGGTTCTCGGCACCCGAGTCTTCGTTTGCTCAGTCGAGGACTTGAGAGCGATGAAGCGGGCAGCAGGGAGAACGCGCGATCAGGCCGATCTAGAGGACCTCGATGCGACGGGCCATTAGCTCTACGATGAGCCATCCAGCCCCGATAGCTCAGCTGGATAGAGCGACTCCCTCCTAAGTGAAGCGAAGAAGTCGAGGTTTTCGGCTCCACAGTGCGAAATACGCCACCACTCCTGCAGGTTCCAATTCTGCTCGATTACGCACGTTTACGCTCGACTTGGGCAGCGAGAACGTCCCGCTGCCTATTGAGGTCACGACGACAACAAGATTCCGCCGATGTCGCGGGTAGCTTGAAGGGATGGCGGGGGAGTTCGAGAAACTGGCCTACGAGGCCGCGCTTCGCGGCCTCGACAAGCAGGAGGGCCTGCTCGAAGAGCTGCGCACGCGCACCGGCGTCCTCTTGGCCGCCTCCTCACTCGCTGCATCGTTCCTTGGACAGCAGGCATTCCAGAATCCGAGTCCCCGAGGGCTGGCGATCACCGCACTGGTCGCGTTCGTAGTCTCAATCGCCGCAAGCGTCTTCATTCTCCTGCCGAAGAAGAATCTGATCTTCGCTGAGGCCGGTGCCGGACTCTACGAGGGCCTCTACGCCTTTCGCGAAGACATGCCCGAGGTATATCGACGCCTCGCTTACGACCTCGACCTCTTCTGGGATTCCAACGACAAGAAGATCCAGTGGCTAACTCGCGCCTACACCGTTGCCGCAAGCGCCCTCGTGATCGAGATTCTTTCCTTGGCCGCCCTGTTAGGCGATAACATCTTCTAGCGATGGCAGATGCACCAAAACCCCAGACGGGAAGCGGCGGAACCCCGCCGCCCCCGCCTCCACCTACTCCCGGCCTTGGCCGCCCGGAGACGCGAGGCGGCTCAGCCGGACAGAGTAAGTAGCTGAGCGATTGGCGTCTGACGGCTCTCAGACCTCCGCGCTTGATACGTCGTTCGAGGCGATCCGCGTGCGCCTCGGCACCGAACCGGCGACGCTGGCCGAGTTCGAAGCTGAGTACGGTCCGGTCCATCCACCTGACAGCGAGGGATAGGCACCGCCGATCAAAGTCGAGCCCGGGGACATGCTTGGATCCCGCGCCCCAGCCGCTTCGCTCGCCCTGAACCGAGTTTGTACGATGAGTTCGTGGCCAAGGACGAGCATCAGAGAACCGGCCCGACCGATGGGGGCGGTACCGAGACCGCCGCTATAGGGGCTGCGAATGAGGCGGTTTCGACCGACGGCGATTCAGCCGACGAGACGATTACGCCCGGTGACGACGACTTCGACTTTGAGGCGCATCGACGTAACGCGGTCGATGAGTATCAGGGGGTGCGAAAGGAATACGACGATTGTGCACAAGCCGTCTATTCCGTGCTTCACACCGTACTGAAAGCGGAGGGTGGACTACTTGTCCAAACGCTGGAGGCCCGGGCAAAGTCGATCGATAGCTTCGGGCGGAAGGCGGCATCCCCATCCGTAGATGACCCGAACCGACCGAAGTACCCCAATCCCCTTGCTGAAATAACCGACTTAGCTGGGGCTCGGATCATCACGTTCCTGCTCGACACCGTAGATCAGGTCAACGAGATCATCGAACGGGAGTTCATCGTTGTGGAAAAGTCAATCAAGTCAGGTTTGCTAGAGGAGGGCGAAAAGCTCGGCTATCAGAGCGTACACTTCCTGGTCAAGTTCTCGGATGCCCGGTGTGCACTTCCAGAGTATGCTCGATTCGAGAATCTAATTACGGAGATTCAGGTGCGCACGATCCTTCAGCATGCGTGGGCAGAGATCGAGCACGACATCCAGTACAAGGCGGTCGAGACCATTCCGACCTCCATCCGAGGAAGGTTTACCTCTCTGGCCGGCCTAGTTGAGATCGCGGATCGCGAGTTCCAAGCGATCTCCGACGAGGATAAACGCAATCGACACGACGCTAAGCGATTGGTTCAAGAAGGCGCCCTCGACCGTGTCGAGATTACTCCCGATGCAGTTAAAGCATATCTCGACTCCAAGCTGGGCCCCGATGGCCGTCAATCGGACTGGTCCTATGACTGGGAGACCCGCATCCTCAAGCGACTGGGGTTTGAAAATCTTGCCCAGATAGACGAGCGCATAGACCCGTACGACGATGACGCAATAAGTCGCATCCTTTGGGGTTCAAGGGTAGGTCAGCTCAGGCGATTCGAGGATGTCCTGCTGGCTGCCATGGGAGAGGAATTCGCCCTGCAGCTGCCCTGGGTAGAAAGCGACCCTACGGGTGAGAACGCGTACGCAACCCGGAGATTTCTCGAAAAACTTGAGGCGAATGGCATTGAGGTAGGGCCCTACAATTCCTTACCTGCCGAGTTGCCGGATTCTGGATTACGGACCTAGCTCTCGTGCTTATCGGCGAGCCGACTGATCTCGATCATCGACGTATCGAGGGCGGCGGCGATTGCCTTGACCGTGGCCCAGGTTGGGTTGGAGTGGCCGCGTTCGATCATTGAGAGGTGGCCAACGGTGACGCCTGCGGCGTGGGCCAGGGCTTCCTGGGTCATGCCGCGTTTGTCGCGCAGCTGACGGATCGCTTTGCCTAGGGCGGGCTGGGGTTGGTCTGAGCGGCGCATCTCTGTCGGCACCGTCTCAAACGCAGGCGTCTCGATCCACCTGTATCAGCACTTGTGTTTTAGCGGAAGCTGCGCTAGCCTCGCATTCGGACTAGAAAGTGCCCCCGCGCTGGTGGAACAGCCGGGGGCGTGGCACAGGAAAGGAGTGCTTTCCCATGCAAGACCAGCCTAGTGGGACAGGCGATGAGAACGTCCCGCCCACCGAAGCCCAGGACATTCGCGATCAGGGCGTCGTCCTGATCCACGTTCTCAGCCGCCACCCGACCCTGCTGACGATCCCCGATCTGGTCCGCGAGATCACCAGCGGATCGAAGGACTTCGCGGAGGGCGACAACCTGGAGCGCGCTGTGCGCGACCTGACGGGCGTGGGGCTACTCCATTGCCCGAGCGGCCTTGCCGTGCCGTCTCCGGCGGCGCTGCGCTTCCTGAAGATCATCTACGAAGGCCGGGTGTAGCCGCCAGGCGGCGGTGGGCAGATTTCGGCGGGTCGGGGCTCGCAGGGAGCCCGAAGGGGTTGCTCCGGCCCGCCGGAATCTCCTCAATCAAGGAACCCCTAACCCATAGCCATCAAAAAGCCGGGTCAAGACGAATGCCCTGTGACTCAACCAGCAAAGTCGTCCCACGGACCTTCAAGGGCGCTGCCGGGCCATCAAAAGCGCGCCCCGAGCATCAACCCCCACAGCACGACACATTGGGAACCCCGTTTTCGGGGGTCCATCCGATGCATTCGGGCTGCTTGGTGGACAACAGGGTCGAGATGGCATCCGCACGCATCAAGCTCGATCCGCAGGCAACCGAGGCAATCGCCCGCAAGGTCGTCGAGTTGCTTGAAAGCGCGGCTTGCAGAAGCGCGAGTTGGTCGATGCCGCCGAGTTGGCGCGGCGGTTCGGGATCGAGCGGTCCTGGGTCTACTCCCACGCGATCGAGCTTGGGGCGGTCAAGCTCGGTAACGGGGCGAAGCCTCGGCTTCGGTTCGATCCAGAGATCGCCGCTCGGGTCCTGCGGAGGGTTGGCGAGGAATCGGCGGCTGACCCGCCCGCCCGCTCGGGTGAGCGGGCGGATCAGCCTTCAGCGAGTGGAGGGAGCGGAGTGCGGTTGCTTCCGATCCGCGAGCAGGGGGAGAACGAGCCGCCTCCCGCGGCTTAGGTAGGCATGCCTCGCAAGGCGACGGGACAGGTGATCGAGCCAGCCGACGGTCGCAGCTGGGCGATCCGGTTTCGGGCATACGGCAAGCGGCGTTACGTGTCCCTCGGCACCGCAGAGGAAGGCTGGGATCGGCGACGGGCTGAGGCCGAGCTGCGGCACGTCTTGGCGGACGTCGAGCGGGGCATCTGGCGGCCGTACGAACCGGCGCAGTCTCCGCAGGTGGCCGAGGCACCGACCTTCCATGAGTTCGCCTCGGAATGGCTGGAGAACCGGGAGCCGGAGCTTCGGCCGAAAACCATCGCCAGCTACCGCTGGCAGCTGAGCGGGCATCTGCTCCCGCACTTCGCCGCGATGCATCTCGACCAGATCGGACCGGAGGACGTCGACCGGTACAAAACCGCCAAGCTCCGAGAGGGAGCGCTTGGGCCGAACCAGATCAACAAGTCACTCGGTCTGCTCGCGATGATCCTCGACGCTGCCGGCGACTACGGGCACGTCGATCCAGCCCGGAACCCCGCTCGGGGTCGACGACGGCGTGTCAAGCGCAACGCACCCAGCCGCCCGACCGTCGAGCCGGAGCAGCTGCCATCCCTGCTCGAGGCGGCCGGAAAGCTTCGCCCGATCCTGGCGACAATGGCCGGAGCGGGGCTGCGGAACGGCGAGGTCTGCGCGCTCGACTGGCCCGACTTTGATCTTGGCAGCGGCACCCTCCGCGTTGCAGCTTCGAAGACCGATGCGGGAGTCCGCCACGTCGATCTGCCGGATGCTCTGCGCAAGGAACTGGCCAAGCACAAGCTTCGCGCTCGCCGCAAGGAGGGCTCGATCTTCCTCAACCGCAACGGGCAGCAGCAGAGCGTCAGCAACGTCGAGCGGCGCTTGAAGACCGTGATCCGTCGCGCCAATGTGCGGCTCGCCGAGCTGGACATCCGCCCGATCGACTATGCGGTCACTCCGCACTCGCTGCGCCGTCTCTACGCCAGCCTACGCTTCGCCCTGGGAGACGATCCCGTGTACGTGGCGGCCCAACTCGGACACACCGAGCCGGGGTTCTCGATGAGGGTCTACGCTAGTGCTGTGCGTCGCCGCGAGAGGCTGATCGGTGCGGCGCTTCGCGAGTTCGATGCAGCCCTCGATTGGGCAGCAATGGGCAGCGGAGAGCCGATTTACGCCGATGCTGAGCCGAACGGGAGCGACGGGCAATCGCCGGAAACGGCTCAGCAGAGCCTCTTCGCGGCAACCGGCCCCGATAGCTCAGCTGGATAGAGCGACTCCCTCCTAAGGAGTAGGCCGCAGGTTCGAATCCTGCTCGGGGCGCTCTCTACAGCGGGTGGCGAGGCGCCGCCAATCCGAAGGCGCTCCCCATCGCGCGCATCAGCAGTTCAGCGTCCTCGACGCAGCTCCAGAGTGCGGGGCCGAGCCCCTATATGGCGGAGCCCCTCAGGGAGGGGCTCCGCCGGGGTCGGCTGGGGGGCGTTATCTAGACGCCGCGATATCCCAGAGAATCCAGACTCAGGTCGCTGGCACCACGTCCGTGACCCAAACCGGTTTCGGCGAGCTCAGCGTAAAGTCAGCCGACAGATACGCTTTGGTCCCGCAGAGGACTCCTCCTTCTTCTGCAATGTTTAGTTTAACTTCTTTCGCCCGGATCACCGCTGGATTCCCACCTTCGAGCGTCAGGGTCGAATTACTGGGAATCGAATAGGTGCACTGAATGTATGCACCGCATTTAAGCCTCCATTTCGCCCCGCCGCCTTTCCAGGCGCCGCTCGCGGTCAGCGGCGTGCGGCTGAGCGAGCCGGTGTACAGCGCTTCCGTATTCGCCGTACATGTTCCGCTGAGGTTACCCAATTTACAGGTTCCCAGGGAGAAGCTGGAATTTGTGATCGGCAGCGGTTCGCCGCTCGCGGCGGTCGTTTCAGCTTCAAGCGAAGAGCCACTGCAGACGTAGTCTCCTACTTCATTGTCGATGTCGATCACCAGGTTGTTCGAGGTCGCGGCGATTTTCGTGCCTTTGGGGTAGAGATGCACCTGCTCGCATGGGCTCTCGAATTCTTTGCACAGCCCCGTCGTCGGCGCCGGTGGCGATTCGGCTCTCGCTACCCAGGCGCCACCGGGCGAGCTGATCGCATAGGCCGCTTCAATCGAAGCTTCTTCAGGGCAGAGGTAGCCGCCGACTGGCGTCAGTTTGCCGCTGGTCACCGCCAGATGCGCGGGGTTACCACCTTCGACGCTGATGCTCGGTTCCAGGGCCCATTCGCAATCGAGGAAAGAGAGGCAGTGGGCGTACAAACGCGGTTCGCCGGAACCGCCGGCGCCCACGGTCATTACGCCGTTCCACCCCGTCGTCCTGCTGAGCGAACCGGCGAAGGGCAGGTTTTTGATCGTGGTAGAGGGACAGTTAGTCATGGCTTTGTTAATGCCGCATTTCGTAAACGTCCAGGCCGAGACGGTGACAGGCAAAGGTTTGCCGGATTCAGCGTCGACTTTGCCTTTCAGCGTCGATTCGCAGGAGATAGTGAGGAGTTCTGTGTTGATTTTGAAGGTGCTTGAACTTGTTTCGAGTGCGGTTTCGGCTGGATAGCGATTTTTGCTTTCGCAGTAGGGACTTTCGCCGCCCGTTTTACACAGCGTCGTTTCCGCGCCGATTGCGGAGCTCGCCCCGACGGACGCCATGAAGGCCGTCGCCGCGATGGCGGCCAGGCCGATGGTCCTTGCGATCTTCACTTGTGCCTCCCTCTCCCGGCGAATTCACAGTCGCTGGGCTTGGCTGATTGACTGACTTGTCAGCTTCGCCTGCCGGCCTGGCCACTGCCTCTCCAATGTGAGAAGGATCAGCGAGCGGGATTTCGCACGTTGGGAAGATCGTGGAGGCGCAGGGCCGCTTCGAGCTCAGCCGTCTCGGTTGCCAGCGAACGGTCGAGCCGTTGCTCGATCGCGGATAGCCGGTTGGCGATCGTGCGGCGGCTCACTCCCAGCGCTGCCGCGGCTGAGGAGACGTTACGCCTGGCAGCGAAATAGGCGCGCAGAGTTTCGCGTGCCACCTCTCCCCCATCCCGCTCTGCCTCCAGGGGCCGCAGGTATAGGTCCCGCAAGGATGCGGTCAGAAGGTCGTCCTGGAGGATCGAGGCGAGCAGGGCGACGTCGGCGTAGCGGATGAGAGGCTCGGAGCTGCGCAGGGCAATCGGCAGGGCGGCTCTGGCTTGGTGGTGAGTGAGGCGCCAGCCGGGCAGGCCCTCGCCCGGCTCACCTATCGCAAGCGATACCTCCCCGGGCCAGCTCGCGGAGACGATCCGCTGTAGCTCCGCGGGGTCGGTGAGGCGCCTGCCACCAAGCCAGGCCCAAACTGCCTCCTCCTCGAGGTGGGCTCTGAGCAGGCGCCGGTCGAGGATGCTCGCCAGCTCGCGGATCGCCTCCCCCGCCCCGGGCCCCTTGGCGATCGCGCCGAGGTGGAACCCCGTGAGGTCATAGCCGAGGTCGGAAACGTCGATCATCTCCCCGGCCAGCAACCGCTCGATCCGCTCGACGCGGCGCTGCTCGGAGGAGCCGGGGCGCTCGCAGCGCTCCCGCGCGTGTTCCTCGCTGACCGTCGCCAACAGCCGGTCGAAGAGGGTGGCCTGGGTGCGCAGCAGGCGCTGCATGGGCGCTCCGCCAAGCAGCCCTCCCCGCTCTGCCTCCTCGATCAGGAAGTCGCCGAGCAGGGCATGGCCGGCGAAGTAGCGGCGCAGCACGGTGTCGAGGCCGATGCCGTTGCGAGCCGCCATGCGGGCCTGGGCAAGAAGGATCGGGGGAAGGGGCGGGGCGCGCTCCTCACCCAGCTTGATCGCCTCCAGGCCGTAGGTGACGGCGGCCGATATCGCCGCGCGCAGGCCTTCGGCGTAGATGGGGTCGAGGCCGCTGGGATCGGAGACCGCGTAGACGCGGGTGAGGACCGCCCGTTCGATCTCTATGCGGCGCTCCTCGAGCCGCCCCGCCAGCTCGGCCCGGCCTCGCTCAGCGGCGGCGGGGCTTGCGATGCTTGCGCTTCTTCCCACAATCCGCCTGCACCAACGGCTTCAGCTTGCGTTCTCTGCCGTTTTGGGCGGTCAGTTCGACATTGGCCCGCGAGGGAGCGGCGCAGAGGTTTCGCGAGTTGACGATCAGTCCCTTCTTGCCGCCCTGCATGTCGAGGATGACTTCGTCGATCGGCGCGTCGGGGATGCCTTCGAAGCTGGCGCGAATTCCTCCGTTTGCCGAGTCGATCCGCCCCACCGCTTCGATGTCGACCAAGCCGTGCAGGGAGAAGACCAGGTCGGGCAGGTTGTGGGAGGAGGAGCGCAGATAGACCGGACCTTCCAAAGGTTGATCGAGTAATGGGCTGACTGCTTTGACGTGGCCGTAGACCGAGCCTTCCGGGCACTGGTTAGCGGCGTACTGCACCCTGGTGCAGATCGTTCTGATGTGACCCTGATCGAGGAAGGCCGATCGGGGCAGGCGGACCACAGTTTCGGCGAGGTTTGCATCGCCCGGCCTTGGCCTGACCACGGCGTGCATGGCGGGATGGGAGCCGCGCTTGGTGCCGCCCACCAGCTGCAGGGTGATCTTGGGCTTGAAGGGCAGGTTGGCGCAGTTGGCTACCTGGAAGGGCGTGGAGAGGTTTGCGACCGCCCCTTTGGTCGAGGTAACCGCCGCTTCGATCGCCTTGGTCGCACAACCGGTTGGGTTCAAGGTAAAGCCAGGGCGATCGACGTCGAGCTGGATCGTCCGGTAGGGGATCGGAATGCCCTCGATGATCTGTGGGATCGGATCTGATTTGACGCTTCCCTGGGCGGTTCTGGGATTGACGTAGAGGGCCGATCTGACCACCTGGTTGCCGAGGTCAAAGGGACCCGCTTGGGCGGGGACTACGGCGACGATCGAGAAGGGGCCGCCTTTATAGGGGCCGCCGAGGTAGACCGCGGTCGGCCGCTTACCCGGTTGGGGCGCCCAGAGCGGGAAGGGGCCTGCTCCCACCGCTGCGCTCACCTTGCCGATCCGCGATGCGGCTGGGCAGTTACCGCTTGCGGCGTCCGCTCCTGCGCAGCGCGGGATGCCGGCGAAGGTCGCGGTCAGCCCAGGCGGCAGGGTGACGTCGATTGAGGAAGGGTTCTGTTCGCCGTCTTGGCGGGTCAGGGTGAAGAGGAAGGGCGAGTGATCGCCCGCAGCGGGGTTGGTGGTGCCGGCGTTGAACTTGGGCGCAAAGCCTCCCGTGTTGCAGCCTTCATCGATCTGCATCGGGGTCGAGGACTTAAGCGCCGGGCCACCAGACCAAGGGGCGAATTCGTATTGGGTTCTGTATTCGCCGCAGCTTGGCGGGTTGATCAGAGGCGCCCTAAAGCCCGGCTTGAAGAGCAGCTTGGCTTCGCGCACCGGGGCCTGGGGGATGTCGAGGGTGACCTCGGTGATCTGGCCCGTTCCTTTGTCGACTTCGAGCTGACCGGGCAGCTTCACGTGCAGGCCGAGATCATCGGCGGTGATCCAGAGCCGGAAGAGGTTGCCCGGCTCTGGCTCGCGTAGATAGATCGCGCCCCGAAGTTTCCGTTCGAGGACCGGGATGTCGAATTCGGTGCCGGCTATCTTCGCTGCGTCGGGGCACTCAGAAGCGACCCGTTCGCCGAGGTGGACCTGCTGGGCGCTGCAGGTCGCAAGCCCATCGGCGGCGCCGGGGTTGAAGGCCATCCCCTCGGGCAGGGTGACCCTGATGTCGCGCATCTGGGCGGGTTCGAGCACGTTGACGCCATCTGATGCCGGCAGGCGGATCGTCACGTCGGCGCCGCTCGGCTGCCCCGCCTGGTGGCTGGTCGGCTCGACCGTCAAGTCGGGGCCGAAGGGCAGCTTGTTGCAGCCGGTTATCTGGGGGAAGGAGGCCGACGCCGTGTCGAAGCGCTGCGGTTCGACCCAGCTCGAGGCGGCGGCGCGCATCTCCAGCGGCACCCCGCAGCGGGTCGGGTTGGTGAAGAAGGGCAGGGGGCGGGAGCCCGGCGGGCGCGCCGGGGAGACCTGGCAGAAGTGGATCGCCTCGATGGGCGTGCAGCGTTCGGTGTCGTGGCTGGGGTCGGCCGGGATGCCCCAGGTGGTCGTCTCGAGGCGGATCAGCCTCGCCTCGGCGGAGGCGTCGGTGACGTCGGCGGTGAGGCCGTAGTCGCCCTCAGAGCGCACCCTGAAGTCGATGAAGGTGGGGAAGACGGCGGCGATCGTCCCCACCCGCGCCGCCACGTCGCCACCGGGGGGCGCCATCATGTAGATGGGCTCTAGGAAGGTGCCGCTCACCTCGTGGACGAAGACGTTGGCGACGCCGATCTGGGAGCCGTTGGGGCAGCCGCCGCCGGGTTCGTTGTAGCTGAGCAGTTCTTCGACCGTGCACTGCTGGGGCACGCCCAATACGTTGGGGTTGCCGATCAAGCCGGGCGGCAGTTCGATGCGGACGTTGCGGGTCGGCGCGTAGGAGTCCTTGAGCCCGACGGCATTCGGTTTGCTTTCGGGGTCCTTCTTGATGTCGAAGCTGAAGGTGAGGTCGGGATGGGCGCCTGCTTCGGTGTTGGAGAGCGCCGCTGCGATCGACTCGATCCCAAAGCACTGCGAGCGCGGGATCAGTTCGCAGGGCGCTTCGGCGCCAGCGGCCGGCGCCGCGAGGGCGAGGGCGAGGGCGGTCAGGGCGGCGCTGGCGAGCAGCGTTGCGCGGCGGATCATCGCTCTGCCCTCCGGTTGTGGTTGGTTCGGTGCTTGCGATGGCGTTTTTTGTGCTGCTTTTTGACGCAGCGCGTCTTGCCTGCTCGCCTCACCTTGCGCTGGCCTTTGGCGCAGCGCGGCTTGCCTTCCTCGCCTGAGGTGTTGCCGCCGGCCCGAAGCGCCGCGCTGGCGGGGCTCTGCAAGACCGGCGGGGCGCTGCCGCTGCCCTGGCAGGCATCGCCCTGGCAGGGGGCTTTGGCCGGCGGGTCGGGGATGCCGCCCAGGGTGCGGGCGTCATAGATCGAGGTGCTGCCGAGGATGTCGGCGCCGACCAGCTTCTCGCGGGTCTCGAAGAAGACGTCATGGCCGTCGGCGCTCATGCCGTAAAGGAAGCTGTCGCTTTCGCCCTGCCCGGAGGAGATCAGCGCCATGCAGCCGCCGGCCCGTTTGCAGCTGCCGGCTCCCTGCGCCTTCCACTCATAGACATCGGTGGCGCCGTTGGCGTCTTCTGGCAGGAGCCGATCGGGGCTCTCGAAGAAGAGCGCAGCGCCGTCATCTGTGAGGTTGGGGATCAGAGTGAGTGCCGAGGAAGGGCTGACGAGAAAGCTCTGCAACATCGCGTCGCCACTCGCCGGCGCGCCGCTGGGATCGCAGGAGACGCAGATCAGCTGCGAGCCAGGCGCCGCGGCGGGCTCATAGCGGTAGATCTCGCCGTGGCCACCGTTGTCATAGGCGGTGAGCTGGGCGTGGGACTGGAAGACGAAGGCCTCGCCATCGGGGGTGGCGCGGGTCGGGGAACCATCGCGCCCGATGTTGGGCCCGGCGCTAACACCGCTCGTCCAGCGAGACAGGTCGAGGTTATCGTCCCCGCCGAAGCTTTCAAAGTCCTCGGGGTCGAGGATGGCAACGAAACTAGTGGTCGAGCCATCCCAGGCGTAGAGGTTGCGCTCACCCGCTTCGGCCACTTCGCCGGCTTCGTTTTCTTCGCCGCCGCTGAGCGCGTCTTTGGAGCTGAAGAGGACGCCCGAGCCGCCGGGAGAGACGTTGACGAAGGTCGAGTGCTGGGCGATCTCGGTGGCGCTCTGCGATTCGAGGTCGAAGCTGAAGAGCCTGCCGCCGCCGACGGTCGCAAAGAAGACCCGCGCGCCGTCTTCGGAGACCCCGGCAAAGTCGGTTTCCAGGTCGGCGGAGGCAAAGGCGAGCGGCGGGGCGGGTTCGGGTGGCGGATTGGTGGCGGTTATCGCGCTGACCTTGGCGATCGCGCCGCCGGCACCCAAGGCGGTGACCCTGCACTGGATCGCGCCGGGAACGTCGGCGGCTTTGACTTCATAGGTTTCAGCGCTCGCCCCGGCGATCGCTTCTCCGTTTCGGTACCACTGGTAGGCGAAGGGGCCGCTGGCGCCGGTCCAGGTACCTGGGTCGCAGCTCTCCACGCTGCCCGCCCCGGGGCCAGGTGGGGTGGGAGCGGCGATCGCTTCGGGCGGCTCTGGCGGTTCGGTCGCCGGGACCGGGGCAACGAGGACGGCGGGGTTTGAGACCCAGACCGAGCCACTGCCGGCTTCTTTTTGCACCGATACCTGGCACTGGATCGCCGTGCCGGCGTCGGCGGGAACCGTGGTGTAGGTCGTCCCGCTAGAGCCAGAGCTGTCGGTGCCGGGGATCAGCACCCCGTTGCGCAGCCATTCGATGTGGCGGTTTCCCTCTTCGACCCCAAGCGGGCCCTCGGCGCAGCTGAGCGCATCTCCAACCTCGGCGGCCAGGCCCCGCGTCAGCGCCTCGGTCTGGGAGTTGTCCTCTCTGGCGTAAAGGGTCGGGCCGACCTTGAAGGCGACGGTCGAGCCGTCATCAGATGCGCCCTGGTAGGAGGTGGTCAGCTTCGAGTCTTGGGCCGCTTCGAATTCGGCTTTCTCTCCGGGCGAGAAGCTTTCGGGCGGCAAGGAGACGACGTGGGTGGGAGCGCCAGGGGAGCGATCGTAGATCGATTCGATCCCTTCCGGTGCCGCCTCTGGCTCGAGCTGTTTTTTGGAGCTGAAGATGACATGGCTGGCGCCGGCGGTCAGGTAGCGACCTTCGACTTTGGGATCGACACCGAGGCTGCCCTGGCCGAGCGCTTCAAAGCCCGCCGGGGTGCGCAGATAGTTGCCCGCCACGAGGGTGCCTTCGAGGGTTTCGAGCGGTTGGATCTCCCAGAAGGAGTAATGCTGGTCTGCGGCGACGCCGTGCTGAGTCGGTGATTCGCCGCCGGTTTGCGCGTAGGAGGGACCGAAGAGCTCGTTGGTCCAGCCCTCTTTGGGATGGGCGCCCGCTCCGCGCTGGGCGCGGTAGCCGTCGAGGCGCCCGTTGCCTTCGAAGCCCGGCAGCGTGCCGGAGATGAAGTAGGCGAGGCTTTCGCCGGCTTCTTTGCCGCGCGGCGCAACCAACCAGTTGTTGAACCCTTCCCCGGCGGAGCCATTGGTGGCGGCAAGTGGGATCGACCCCCGCGTTTCAGCCGGGGTGACGAGCTCATAGGCGCGGCACTCGGGCAGGTTTGCCGAGAGGCCGGTGCGAAACTCGGTGTTGGGGCAGGTATCGGCAGGGCGGCGGGCCTGGGTGACCATGGTTTGGTCTGGGCCTTTCACCGTCTTCGCTTCGTTTTCGACGAGGATGCGGAAGTGGTATTTGGTCCCTTCGGTAAGGCCGGTCAGCGCCGCTTTGACCGCGACCGCTCCATCGCTCGGCGGAAGTTCGGCCACAGGCGTGCTCTGTCCATAGCCTTCGCTCGTCCCGTACTCGAAGTGGTATTTCGTCTGCAGGCCGGAGGGATCGATTTCGGCCCGCAGGGTCGCTTCGTCATAGAAGACTGGCAGCGCCGCCTTGGTGGTCAAAAGCGGCGGGCCAAAGAGGCCGGCTTCGCCTTCGCTTGAGCCGTATTTGTTTTCGGCGAGGAGGCGGAAGCGGTAGCGCCCTTCGGGATCGAGGCCGCCGATATCGGCGTGGACGGCAACCGGTTTTGAGCCTTTGCCGATTTCAGCGATGCTCTCGGCGCAGTTTTGGGAGGTAGCGCCGGCGAAGGTTTTGCCGTTGGTGACGTATTCATCGTCGCTGAGGTATTCGAAGTGGCAGTCTTCGAGTTCGAAACCGCGCGGGTCGACCGTTCCGTGCAGGGTGGCGTTGCCCGAACCGAGGCCGTCGGCGACGCCGGTTAGGGCAAGCGGCGCTTCGCCGTAGGCGAGCGGGCCGAAGGCCGTGAGGTCGAAGGTTCCGGGTTCGGGGTCATCGAAGGCGACGTAGACGTTGCCGTCTGAGGGGCCGCCGGAGTTGTCGATCGCGATGCCGGAAAACCCGCCTGCGATCGTGAATTTGCCGTACTGGGCGACGAAGGCGCCCGAAGCGTCGTACTCTTCGGCGGCGCCGCGCCCGCTGTCGAAAGCGAGAACGTGGCCGTTTGACTGGTCCACCGCGAGTTGGCCAGCGAAGCCGCCAAACGGTCCCTGGGGGCTGCCGGTTCCGGTGATCCGGACGAGGACTTCGGTCCCGCTCGGGTCGATGACGAAGAGCGTGCCGAAGCCGCCGGACACGTAGACGTCGCCGTTGGCACCGTAGGCGGCGACATCCTCCACGATGGCAAAGCCCAATCCGCAGCCGAAGCAGGGTTTGAGGATCGGCGATCCTTCCGCCACCGAGCCCAATTCGATCAGTTGGCCGCCGGCCGCGCCGACGAAGAGGTGGCCGTTTTTCGGGTTGAGCCCGATCGCAGTCACGGTGGCCGGTTTGAGGAAGCTGTTGCCGGTGGCGACGGTCGTCGGGCCGCTGTATTGGGTCCCGGCGCTTGGTGGATAGGCGCCGAGCGTGTAGTACTTCACCGTGTATTCGCTGGGATTGGTAAGGCCATTGCCGGTGAATAGCGCATAGACCTTGCCGCTGGAGTCGACGGCGATGTCCCTGGGAGGTTCGGCGGTTTCGATCCCTTTTCCATTTGGCCCGACTTCGATCTCTTTGCCGTCCGGGCCGTAGACGTGGATCGCCGAGCCGGCGGCCGCGTAGACATTTCCTTCGGAGTCGGTGGCAACCGCTTGGGCAGTTTTCAGCACGTGGGAGAGTTCGGGCAGCGGCGGGCGGCTCGGGGCCGCCAGCGGGCCGAAGGCGAGCAGCTTGGATCCCGAAGCGGCGCCGGCGGAGACGTAGATCGTCCCGTCGCCGGAGCCGCCGGAGCGATCGATCGCAAGCGCGGTCGGTTTCGCATCGGCGAAGGCGGCGTTTTTGAGCTGGTCGAGGAATTCCCCGTTTGCCTCGAACTCATCAAGCGCTGCGTGGGCGTCGTCGTAGACGAGCAGGTGGCCGCCGGTGCAGGCCTGTTCGGCGACCGAGGCGCATTTGCTGCTTTCGGCGTTCCTGTTGCCGGGGTCGACCGCGAGGTAGGCGCCAGCCGTGCCGAAGCCGAAGTCTTCTCCTGCTTTTGGCCCGTCGATCGTCCGACGCAGTTTGAGGCTCGTCAGTTCGGGCCCAGCGAAGACCTTGACCTGGTCGGTGGCGGCGTCGGCGGCGAAGAGGTAGCGGTCAAAGTTGACGCCGGCCTTGTGGGTGTAGGCGGCTACACCGGTGGCGTTGGTGAGAGTGCTGCTGTTGCCGATCGTGGCCAGAAGGCCACCGTTGGTTTCGCTGTGGCTGGCGCCGCCGCCGGTGAGTCCGCTGGCGTCGACTTCGATCGGGCTGACGTTGGCGAGGCCGAGTTTGTGGGTGAAGACGACCAGGTGATTGGTAGCTTGGAAGTTCCCGGTGGTGACCGAGACGTTGTTGGCACCGACGGTGGAGAGAGCTTCGAGGGCGGCCTGTACTTCGGCGTGAGTGGCATTGAATGGGAGGGCCGCCGTGCTCTGGCCGTTGAAGGTGAGTTTGAAGGTCCCTCCGCTGGCGTTTACCTGGACCCCCTGGGACTCGTTCGCGTAGGCATCGATGTGATCGCCCTTGGCGATGTAGAGGGAGTCATCGCCGCCGATTAAGAATTTGGAGTTGGTGAGCAGGACGTTGGCATCGATAGCGATGCCCTTGGCGTTGCCGCTGGCATCGATCGTTTCCGCCGCGCCGTAGCTCGGCGTGCCGGCGAAGGGGTAGGCGTTGGGGACGTAGCGGACGACTTTGCCCGTTGCCTTCTCGGTGACGAAGAGAGTGCCGCGGCTGTCGACCGCGAGGCCACACGGTTCGTTGGCGTTGGGAATCGAGGTCAGTTCGGTGTGGGCGGGATCGAAGACCTTGACTTTCGACTCGCCGGCGCTTGCGACATAGACATCGCCTTTGGAGTCCACGGCGGCACCGCAGGCATGGTTGAAGCCGCTGATGTCGAGAGCCGGGTTGTGGGTGTGGCTCGGCGGGCCCGCCAGGGCGGGTGAGGCGCAGAGGAGAAGCCAGAGCAGGAGCGCGAGGACGCTCCCAGCTCCGCGGCGCGAGCGCCGTGGGCAGGCCCGAACGGCTTCAGGAGCCGTTCGGGCCTGCTGGATCTCGGACCTGCGAATCATTCGCCGTGTCATCGGTGTCCTACGGCTATGGAGCCGTCACGGCAAAGGAACCTTTGAAGAGTTTGCCTGCCCCAGTTTCCTTATAAAGGAAGAGACTGGCGCCGCTTTTGGAGGCTCCTGCTTCTCCCGTGCTAAGGGACGTGATGGACGTCAATTCAGGTGCGGTGAACGGATACACGCACAGGTGTCCCGCCGCGGCTTTGGGTTCGGCTACGGTGCCGGGACAGTTCGCATCGGGGGCAACATGTACGTTCGCCCCGGCCAATGCTGCGGGTAGTGGAATCGAGAATGAGAGCGGAACCGCAGCTTCGCCTTCTCCAAATCCATTTTTGTCGAGAATAGTTGCGTACCCGCCGGTCTCGGTTTTGCCGGAGGGAAGCGTTTCGGTGAAGCCGCTGAAGCCGGTCGTCCCCGTTGCGCCGGTCGTCCCCGTTGCGCCGGTTTTGCCCGTCGGGCCTTCTTTGCCGGTCGCGCCCTGGGCGCCGTCGGTCCCGTTGGCGCCGGCCGCGCCGGTGTCACCTTTGGCGCCCGCTGGGCCGGCGGGGCCCTGCGGTCCCGCTGGGCCCGCGGGTCCCGTTTTGCCCCTCGGCCCCCGGGGCCCTGGTTTGCCTTTGGCGGAGGCGGTGGCCTTGCCGCCGCCGGAGTTGGTGGCGGCATAAGCGCCGCCGAGCATCGCGAAGACGAGCGCGATAACCGCGATCACACCCGGAATGCCGAAGCGGTTGCGTAGTGGCGAGAGCATCTAGATCTCTTCTCCTTGTCCCTTGAGCCCCTCTGCCGGCCGCTTCCCTTGCGGCCCCTGTGGCGGACTCGGTTATTGGTCCCTGTGGTGCTTCGCCGCCTTGTAGACGGTGTGACAGGACTGTAAACAAAGACCTTTTTAATGTCAAGGATGATGTTTTTGTGAAAAAGAGCGTTGTCCTACAAAGGGCGAAAAACCCTGCAAAGCAAGGAATCGACCACGGGTACTCAGCCGGTAGTCGGTGAGCCTGTGAGGCGGCGCGGTCAGCCGCGGTCGGGGCGGTCCGGGTACAGCTCGTCGATCGTGACGAGGGCCCGGTAGGGGGCGGCCGTGGCCGCTTCGATCGCCTCTCCGCCGCCCGCGAGGCGGTCGACGACTGCTACTACCGCGACGACCTCGAGGCCCTGCTCACGGATGCGCTCGACCGCCTTCACCGTGGAGCCGCCGCTGGTGACGGTGTCCTCGACCACGAGGCAACGGGCGCCGGCCTCGACCGGCCCCTCGACCCAGCGCTGCAGGCCGTGCTGCTTGCGCTCGCCGCGAACGAAGAAGCCGACCAGATCCTGGCCGGCGGGAACAGCGAGGGCGGCGCAGGCGGGCGGGATCGCCGCCGTCGCCGGCCCGCCGACCGCATCCGCGCCCGCCTCGGCCGCGGCGGCGGCGATCAGCTCGCCGGCGGCCCGAAACCCCGCCGGCCGCAGCAGCGCCCGGCGCGCGTCGATGTAGTACTGCGCCACGGCGCCGCTGGAGAGGGTCACCTCGCCGATCACCAGCGAGTGCTCGCGCAGCTCGGCGAGCAGCGTCCGCTTGGCGGCGTCGAGGTCGGCCATCGCGGCAATCCTATGGCGATCGGTTTGTACAAGGGGGAGAGTTCCTGCTTCCCAACGCTTGTACATGCATAACGGCCGCATTCACCGCCGCGATTGCGTGTACCTCTAGAGTGGTACTCTCGCTCGATGGCCACGAAACACCCACGCGTGCAGGTAACCGTCGACCCAGTGCTGGAAGAGGCAATGGCCGCGGTTGACGCGCATCCGAAGAGCAAATCGCGGTTGATCCGCGACTTGGCGCTGCGAGGCGCGGAAGTGGCCGAAGAGGATCGGCAGCGCCGCAAAGAAGCCAAGGAGACGCTGCGCAAAATCGCCAACGGCGAGATCGAACTCAATCTCGATGCTGCGCGTGAAGTATGGGAAGAACGCGAGACCATGCCCTGCAAGCAACCACCGAGATGAGCGCTGCCGCCTTCAGTACGACTGTCCCTCTCGTGATCGACACCTCCGCCTGGAGCCGGCAGCGAGACGGCGGGATCAACGAGCGGTGGCATGCGACGAACGAGGCAGGTCTATTCGCGGCATGCCCGGCGGCATCGCTTGAGATCTTCTGCACCGCACAGGATGAAAACGAGTTCAAGGCGGTCGATGGCGCCCTTTCGATGCTTCCACAGGCACCCATAACTGTTTCCGTCGGGCGCGCCGCCCTCGGCGCGGCACGGGAGCTGAAAGGCAGTCGTCGGATCCCCGCCACGGACTACCTGATCGCCGCCGCCGCGGCAGAGTGTGGCTTCGGCGTCCTTCATTCCGACCGGCACTTCGATCTACTCTCAACCGTGCTCGAGTTCGAGAGCGTGCGGCTGCCCGAGTAGTGGCAGCTCGATTCGGGGAGCCGGTTCTACCCGAGCGCCTCGTGGAAGCCCTGGCGCCAGCTCGCGTAGCGGGGCTGCCAGCCGAGCTCGCACTTGGCCTTTGCGTTGGAGGCACCGCGCAGGCGGACGGCGTTGGCGACGGTGGCACGGCCAGCGACGAGCTTGGCGAGCCAGACCGGCACCCGGCGGGGCGGCTTGGCCCCCAGCGCCTCGGCAAAGACGGGCAGCCACTCGCGCTGCGGCGCCGGCTCGTCGTCGACGACGTTGTAGATGCCGGCGGCGGCGCGCCCGAGCGCTGCGACCGTTGCCGCGGCAGCGTCCTCGACGTGGATGAAGGAGAAGACGCCTGCGCCCTTGCCGATGATCGGGAAGCGGCGCTTCAGCACGTCCTCGGCCTGCGAGCCGTCGTGGGCGAAGTAGGTGCCGGGGCCGTAGAGCCAGCCATAGCGGAGGACCACTCCCTCGACCCCCTCGGTGCCGGTCACTTGGCGCTCCAAATCGCTGAGGGCGTCGACCGCCCCGCCGAAGGCGCCGGGCGCTCCGCTGAACATCGGCTCCGCCTCGTCCTTGACCCAGCCGCCTTGCGGCGCGTAGAGGAAGGCGACGCTCTCGGCGACCACCCGGCGCGCTCCGGCGGCCTTGGCCGCGGCAAGGAGGTTGCGGGTTCCCTCGGTTCGCAGGCGGTTGGTCGGTGCCAGGTACTCCGGCTTCGGGCTGAAACGCGGCGGCAGCGCGGTCAGCTCGTGGACCACGGCCTCGGGCGCCGCCGCTTTCACGGTCACCTCGAGCGTCGCCGCGTCGAAAACATCGCAGACGACCGCCTTCGCCCCGGCCGCGCGGATCTCCTCGGCCCGCGCCTCGCGCCTCGTCATCCCGGTCACCTCGTGCCCGGCCGCCACCAGCTGCCGCACCAGCGGCCCGGCCGATCGCCCCGCTCGCCCCCGCCACGAAGACCTTCATCGCGGGCCTCCAGTCATGTCCTCTTCCCGGTTCAGCCTTTCGGAGACCCGCGCCAGCCAAGCCGATGCCACTCCGCCGAAGGCGATCAACAGAGTGTCGCTCCAACCACGCGTCTCGCTCTTCGCTTCGCCGGTGTCGAAGGCGTGGTTGATCGCGTGGAAGCCGTACCAGAGCGCCCCCAGCCAGAGCAGCGGCGCCCGCCAGGCGGGCCGCACGACGGCGATCCCGATCGCCACGCCGAAGGCGAGGATGAAGGCTCCCACGTCGCCGACATAGTGCGAGTTCTCGACCCCGTAGCGGCCGATCTGCTCGAAGAAGGTGTCGGGCGCGACCAGCGCCAGCGCTCCGGTGACGACGTGGTAGGCGGCGACCACGAGGAGGATCGCCCGCAGCGCCCTCTCGCCGATCATCGTCCGCTCATCCCTCAGAAGACGAAGATCGGCTCGCCGTAGTGGATGCGTTCGTAGATCTCGGGCTGGTCGGCGATGAAGGTGCGGATGCAGCCGTGGCTGGCCGGGTAGTCGGGGACCGATTCGTAGCCGTGCACGGCGTAGCCGCCGTAGAAGTAGAAGGAGTAGTACATGCCATGCGAGTTGTAGCCCGGTTCGGCCCTGATGAAGGTGAAGTGGCCGGTGACGGTGGGAGTCGACGACTTGCCCGAGGAGACCGGGTAGACGGCGAACGGCTTATCGCCCTTGGCGAAGACGAGGACCTGCTTGGAGAGCGGGACCTCGACGTGTTCGCCGGCGCCGGGGTGGAGGACCTTGTATTCGCCGCGGCCGGCGAATACACGCTTGACCAGGCCGGACCCGGCCCGCGAGCTGCGGGTCATGCCGTTGACTTTGCGGTAGGCGAGCACGCCGCGGCCGGTCTTGCCGCCGAAGCAGCGGCCGCTGTTGACGATGTAGCCCATCTGCCGCATCGCCTTCTTGAAGCCGACGACGACGTCGCCGCACTGGCCCTCGTGCAGCGCCGGGAAGCTGACCTTCCAGCTCTTGCGGACGGTGCCGTCGCCGCCGAGCACGGCGGTCGCCGCGTGCTTGGCGCTGACCGCGTACTTGCCCGCCTCCTCGATCCGGATCCTCGCCCTGAAGACGCCGGTATTCCGCCTGCCCTTGCTCACCTTGACCCTCTGGCGCTGGACCTGGTGGCCGTTTAGGTAGAAGCTGACCTCGACCCGCTGGCCGGCGACGAAGGGCTGGATGGTCCCGATCGCCGGCACGGTGGTGTAGATCTGCGCCTTGCCGCCGTGCAAATGCCCGATGCGGACGATCTTCACGGTCGCGTCGGGCGGCCCCTGCGGCGCTTTGGCGGCCGCGTTGCCGGGTTCACCAGGGACCTTGGTCGGTGCCGCCGAGACGGCGGCGGGAAGTGCCAGCAGGGCGAGGAAGACCAAAGCTCGGACGAGATGGCGGCTCATGCGTCCGGGATTCTTGCGGATGGTCCGGCCGGCCGGTTCGTCACAACTCTGTCACCGCGCAGTCAATTGTCTGTAAAAAGAGTGAAACATGGCTTGAAATGGCCAATTTCCAGGCTACGTTGGGTGCAGCGGAGGGTGAAGCCGTTAGGTAACGGCGAACGCCTGATAAGCGCGAGTTCGGGCAAGCCGTCCGAATAGGGTTCGAGTCCCTCGCCCTCCGCTGAAAGTCATTGTTGAGAGTGCGAAGGCTGGTCGAGGTGCAATATCACGCGGCCTGGGGGTGGCTACCCGCTTCACGACTCGTCTTCGCGCCTCAGCGACTTCCACTGACCGTCTGAGTCTGGTAACGTTTTGTCTCTCGTGGTTATCAGCCGCTTGGGAAGTTCCCCTGATATCCTGAGGTTGCTTATCAGGCGTTTGGGGGTAACTCCCCTTCACCCAGATCCGGCCCGCCCTCGGCGGGCCGTTTCTTTGCTCTGGCGTCTCCCTACTGCCCCAGCAGGGCGACCGAGTTGTTGAGCATGTGGAGGATGATCCCCGGCACGATCGAGCCGGTCTTCTCGTAGAGGAGGGCGAGGATGAAGCCGAAGGCGATCAGCGGCGGCACGGCGCTGAGGCCGGTGAGGGCGTGCAGGCCGCCGAAGATGAGGGCGCTGAGCAGGGCGGCGCCGAGCCGCGGCAAACGCTCGCGCAGGCCGCCGAACAGCATGCCGCGGAAGCAGATCTCCTCGCTGATCGGCGCCGCGATCACGATCAGCAGGATCTGCACCGGTACGGCCCCGAACGCTTCGGCGATGTCCTCCTGTTCGGGCGTGCCGAAAACCGCGGCGTAGATCGCCGCGAGGACGAGGTAGGCGCCGATCGCCGCCGCCATCCACTTCAGCGCCCCCGGCCGGAAGCCGCGGACGCCGAGCCGCCGCAGCGCCTGCCCGACCGAGGTCGCGCCCCAGCGCGCCGCGATCGCCATCGGCACCATCAAGAAGCCCAGCGCCGTCGCCAGCTGCACGGCGACGTTGGCACTGCTGCTCAAGTCGCCTTCGCCGGGACTGTCGACGATCACCGCCGGAATCCCCAAAACAATCCCGGTCCCCAGAGCCAAAAGCACTCCCAGGACGGCGGCGCCAGGACCCCAATTGGAGTACGGAAAGGTAGGTCTTGCGGGTAGGTTTGCCTCCATGACGCCGGCAGTCTCCCAGGTCTCGCGGTCCACGAAGACGCGTCTGCGCTTCCTGCGCCGGCTCGCGATCCTGGTCGTCTTCCTGGTCCTGGCGGCGATCGCGCTGAGCCAGTTCACCGAGCTGAAGCGGCTCGCCACCGGCATCCTCGCCTCGACCGCGGTGCTGGCCGCGATCGTCGGCTTCGCCGCCCAGCACACGATCGCCAACATGGTGGCCGGGGTGCAGCTGGCGATCTCCCAGCCGATCCGGATCGGCGACCGGATCTCCTTCGAGGAGGTCGAGGGCAGGGTCCTCGACATCACCCTCTCCTACACCTACGTCGACCCCGGCGACGGCACCGCGATCGTCATTCCCAACCAGCTGCTGGTCGAGGGAATACTGCACAACCTCTCCACCGCCGACACGCAGGCCTGAGCGGTCCCCGCAAGTACCCTTTTCCCGTGACACAGCGCAATCGCCGACGCCAGCGACACCGGGGCGGCGCCCGCAGCAAGCTGCTCTTCATCGCCGGTGGCGTCGTGGTCCTGATCGCGATCGCGGCGATCGGCGTCGCCTCCTGGGTGCTCGACGTCGCCGCCAAGGCCCCCTCGCTCGCCGCCTGCAAGCCGGTCGAGAAGGGCGGCAACTCCACGCTCTACGCGGGCGACGGCAGCAAGCTCGGGATCGTCGAGTCCGACGAAGCGCGGACGCCGACCTCGATCGATCGCATTCCCAAGAACCTCCAGCACGCGACCGTCGCAATCGAGGACGAGCGCTTCTACAACCACGGCGGCATCGACCCGGAGGGGATCGCCCGCGCCGCCCTGAAGAACCTGGAAGCCGGCAAGACGGTCGAGGGCGGCTCGACGATCACCCAGCAGTTGGTCCGCAGCCTCTGCATCTCCAACCCGACCCGCGACCTCGAACGCAAGATCATCGAGGCGAAGCTGGCGATCGAGTACGCCAAGCGACACTCCAAGCGGGAGATCCTCGGCCAGTACCTCAACACCGCCTCCTACGGGACGATCGAGGGCGCCACCGCGGTCGGCGCCCAGGCCGCCTCGAAGATCTACTTCTCCAAGCCGGTCTGGAAGCTGAGCCTGGAGCAGGCGGCGCTGCTGGCCGGCCTGCCGCAGGCCCCCACCGACTACAACCCGGTCCTCAACCCAAAGGGGGCGCTGGCCCGCCGCAACGAGGTGCTCTCGAAGATGGCTACCCTCGGCTACATCTCGCACGAGCGGGCGCTGGAGGGCCAGCGGCGCGGCCTCGGCCTGGACCTCGACAGGAGCTACTTCGAGAAGCGCCAGCCCTACTTCTTCGACTACGTCGAAGACAAGCTGATCCAGATCTACGGGGTCGACATGGTGCGCAATGGCGGCCTCGACGTCTACACGACGATCGACCCGCGGCTGCAGGAAATCGGGCTGGAAGGGATGCGGTCCGCCCTCCCCTACTCCGAAGACCCGTCCTCGGCGCTGGTCTCGATCGACCCGCGCAACCGCCAGATCGAGGCGATGGTCTCCAGCTCCAACTACGAGCAAAGCCAGTTCAACCTCGCCGCGCAGGGCCATCGTCAGCCCGGCTCGGCCTTCAAGGCCTTCGTCCTGACCACGGCGATCAAGCAGGGGATCGATCCCTACTCGACCTACTACACCTCAAAGCACCTCGACCTGAACCTGCCCAAGTGGGGCCACTGGGAAGTGAGCACCGCGGACGAGGGCTACCAGGGCACGATCAACCTGCAGCAGGCGACGGTCGCCTCCGACAACACGGTCTTCGCCCAGCTCGACCTCGACGTCGGGCCCGAGAACGTCGCCACGACGGCGAAGTCGATGGGGATCGAAAGCGAGCTCGACGGCATCCCGGCGGAGGGGATCGGGGGACTGCGGATCGGGGTCTCGCCGCTGGAGCTGACCAACGCCTACGCGACCCTCGCCGCGGGCGGCATCCACCGCAACCCGATCGCGATCCGTCGCGTCGTCTTCCCCGGTGGCAAGGTCGACCGTCCGGAGCATCCCGCCCCGAAGCGGGTCGTGCCCGAAGCAGCCGCCTACGAGGTGTGGCGCCTCCTGCACGACAACATCACCGAAGGCACCGGCACCGCCGCCTACACCGGCTGCCCCGGCCAGGGCGGCAAGACGGGGACGACCGACAACTACACCGACGCCTGGTTCGCCGGCATCCAGCCCGACCTGGCAACGGCCGTCTGGGTCGGCTACCCGAAGTCGAACGAGATCGAAATGACCAGCGTCCACGGCACGACCGTGTTCGGTGGCACCTTCCCAGCGGAAATCTGGCACTCGCTCTACTCCAACGCCGAAATCCCCTGCGAGGAATTCAACGAGCCGAAGACGCCGATCAGCTGGGCGCCGTTCTACGGCCAGTTCACCGCCTCGGGGCCGAACAGCGGCGGCTCCTTTTCCGGCGGCTACGAAGCAAAGGAAGGCGGCGGCGAAAGCGAAGCTGAGCGGCTGGGGAAGGAAGCAACCGGCGGCTACGACCCGGATGCGTATGCGCCGGGAGCGGGGCAGGAACCGACGCCGGTACCACCGACCCCGCCAGCGTATGACCCCGGCGGAGGAGTGGGCGTCGGCGGAGGCGGCGCGGCCGGCGCCGGAAATTGACCCGCCCCGGTACCGTCGAACCCAAGCGAAGCTGCGTTTACCGTCGCTATCCGACGCTAAATGCAGCTTCGATCGTTTGGGCCGCGATCGCCGTCTCAGTCGCCGGCTTCGCACTCGCCCCGGTCCTCCTCTCCCACGACGTCTACAGCTACGTCGACTACGCGCGGCTGGGGGTCCTCCACGGCCTCGACCCCTACCTCCACCCACCTGCCGCGGCTCCTGCCGACCCCGCCTACGCCCACGTCACCTGGACTGAAGCGACGAGCGCCTACGGGCCGCTGTTCACGCTTGCGACCTACCCACTCGCCTGGCTTCCGGTCGTGACGGCGGTAGCGGCTCTGAAGGCGAGCGCGGCTCTTTCTGTGCTCGGAACCGCCGTGCTCGTCGCCCGCCTGGCCCCGGCCCGCGGCGTCGACCCGCTGCGCGCCGCCGCCTTCGTCGCCCTCAACCCGCTGGTCCTCGTCCACGTCGTCGGCGGCGCCCACAACGACGGCTCCGCGATGCTCGCCACGACGATCGCGGTCGCCGCGACCCTCTCCGCCCGGGAGGCCGGCGCCGGCGCCGCCTTCGTCGCCGCCTTCGTCCTCAAGCCCCCGGCGGCCCTTGCCGCCCCCTTCGCCTTGGCCGCCGCCCTCCGATCGAAGCATTTTCCAACCCGGGACGGGGGAAAGGCTGCAATCGGGCCAGGGGAGCGGGCCGCCGCGCGGCTGCTGGCCGGCGGCGGCGTCGCGGCGCTGGCGATCGGCGTGGGCGCGTACGCCACCTTCGGCTGGAACTGGCTCGACGCGATCGGGCTGGCGGGCGAAAACCAGCACCGCACCAGCCACATGAGCATCCCGATCACGACGGCGCGCCTCACTGGCTTTGATCCGACCGCGGTCCGGACTGCCGCGCTTGGCATCTATGCGGTCTTCGTCATCTACCTACTGGTCCGAACGTGGCGCGGCGCCGACTGGCTCCGCGCGGCGGCCTGGGCATCCCTCGGCCTCCTCCTCGCCACCGCCTGGCTCCTTCCCTGGTACCTGATCTGGGCCCTCCCCCTGGTAGCCCTATCCCGCGACCGTCCCCTACAGCTCCTAACCCTCGCCCTGACCGCCTACCAACTCCCCGCCCGCCTCCCCCTCTGACCACGAACGCACTTCTCGCCGCTATGCGGAACAACTGCGTTCGCGCTAAAGGGATCCTCCCTTAGCGCCCGCCGACGCCCTAAAGAATCTCGGGCGAGTGGACGCCCGCGCGAGGGTCCTCCGCCTGCTCCTCCGGCGAGGCATGAATGACGCCGGTCTGGATCGACCAGCCCTCGCGTTTGCCCAGCGCGGTGACCGCGCCGACATAGATCAGCTCGACCACCGTCAGCACGCCGCGCACGGCGATCGCGATCAGCGAGCCGACCGCGAAGCTGTTGCCCGGAACCGCGCCCTTCACCGCCCAGGCGAAGGCGGCGTCGCGAATGCCGAGGCCGGCCGGGGCGACCAGGGTTACGAGCGCCGCCACGTAGCCGACCGCCTGCGCCGAGCCCACCGTGAGCACTTCATCGAAGGGGATGGTGCTGACCGAGCGCGCAACGCAGTAGATGCCGACCGAGACGACGCCCCAGTTGAGGATGTAGAAGAGGATCAGGGCAATCACGCCGCGCAGTGAGATCACGGCCGGCAGCGGGTCGCGGCCGAAGGCGCGCAGGGCGCGGTTGGCCAGCGGCCCGAAGATTCGCGGGTGCAGCAGCGCGATGGCCAGCGGGATCAGCAACAGCACCGCCCAGCGCAGCGGCTGTCCTTGCAGGTCGGGGTGGTTGATCAGGAAGTAGGCGGCGAAGGCGACCCCCGAGGTGGCGGAGATCGCCTGTTCGTAGACGACGCTGGCAATCGTGATCCGCCGCGGCACGCCGGCCCGCTCGGACAGCAGCACCCGGCCCAGGACATAGAGCACGCTGCCCGGCACGTAGCGAGCGAGCAACGGCTGACCCCACGCGACCTGCGCACGACCGGGGCCGATCCGGTAGCCGAGGAAGCGCAGGATGAGGTCCCAGCCGAGCGCGCTCAGCGCGTAGAAGAGCGGCAGGACGAGGAAGGCCGGGATCAACCAGAGGACGTGGAAGTGGACGCCCTTGTCCTTGATCTCGGCCCACTGGTCGACCACCGTGAGGACGAGGAATCCGAAGACGACGATCGCGATCCCGAGCTGGATCGCGAGTCGGACGCGCTTGCTGCGCGGCGGCCGCGTCCCGAACCGCGCGCCGGCGTCGCCGATGCGATGTAGAAGTGGCTGATCGTCTCCCACGTTCGCCGCACCTTAGTGAGATCGGGGGCTGCCACCGGCCCGCAGCGGGGAGAATGGCTGCATGGGCGAGTTCGACCTGCTGGCAAAGCTCCGAGCGCGGCTGCCGCAGCCCGGCCCGCGGGTCCGGCTCGGCAGCGGCGACGACGCCGCGATCACCGTCCCCGGCGGCGCCACCGCCACCTCGGTCGACGCGCTGGTCGACGGGGTTCACTTCCGGCGGGAGTGGAGCAGCCTCGCCCAGATCGGCCGCAAGGCGCTCGCCGCGGGCCTCTCCGACCTGGCCGCGATGGGCGCCGAGCCGGGCGAGGCCTACGTCGTCCTCGGCGTCCCCGCCGACCTCGACGAGGACGGCTGCCTGGAGCTGTTCGACGGGATCGCCGCGCAGGCGGCGCTCAGCGGTGCCGAGCTGGTCGGGGGCGACGTGACCCGCGCCCCGGCCCTGACCCTGGCGGTGACTGTCGTCGGCCATGCGCCCGCCGCGGAGCGCTTGGTGACCCGCGCCGGGGCGCGCCCAGGCGAAGTCCTAGCGTTGACCGGCGAGCTCGGAGGCGCCGCCGCCGGGCTGCTTGCCCTGGCGCACCCGGATCTCGCCGCGGCGCTCCCCGTCGCGACCGCGGAACGGCTGCGGGGGCGCCAACTCGAGCCACAACCTCGCCTCGCAGCCGGAAGCGTCCTAGCCGAGGCCGGAGCAACGGCGATGATCGACCTCAGCGACGGGCTCGGCGGCGACGCCGGCCACCTCGCGGCGGCGAGCGGCGTCGGCCTGCGAATCGAGGCCGCCGCACTCCCCCTCGACGGCGGCGTCGCCGAGATCGCGACGGCGGCCGGGCGCGACCCGCTGGAGCTGGCCGCCTCCGGCGGCGAGGACTACGAGCTGCTGGCGACGCTTCCCCACAAGCGACTCGCCGGCGCAGCGGCGGCGGTGGCGAAGCGGGGTGGGACGGACCTGACCCGGATCGGCGAAGTCGTCGCCGGCGAGGGGGTCGAGATCAAGCTGCCTGACGGCCGGCTTCTTGAGACTGCGAGCTTCGATCAGCTGAGTCGAACGCCGTCCCGGTGAGCAGCGCCCGCACCCCCCGGCGACGCAGCATCGCCTGCGCGACCAACTCCGGCTCGGGCCGGTAATGGCCAGACTCGACCAGCATCTTTAGCTGTGGCGGTTGCATCCTTCACCTCATATCGGCTTCCCGCCGCGGACCCTTAGTTCTTGGTACTCGCACATACGTCCAAGGCCGCGGGCGGCGGCGCCGGATTACTCTTGGTTGATGCCGAACGGGTCTACGCGGATACTGCTTGTCGACGACGAGCAAGCGGTGCAGACCCTGCTCAGCTACCCGCTGCGCAAGGACGGCTACCACGTCACCTCGGCGCTGGACGGCCGCGAGGCGCTGGAGCGCTTCACAGAGGCCCGCTTCGACCTGGTGATCCTCGACCTGATGCTGCCCAAGCTCGACGGGGTCGAAGTCTGCCGGCAGCTGCGGCGCCAGAGCCAGGTGCCGATCATCATGCTGACCGCAAAGGGCAGCGAGACGGACAAGGTGGCCGGGCTCGAGGTCGGCGCCGACGACTACATCACCAAGCCCTTCTCGATGCGCGAGTTCCGCAGCCGCGTGAAGGCGGCGCTGCGGCGCTCGCGAATGGCCGCCGACCCCCCGGACGAGGAGCCGATAGAGCACGCCGAGCTGAGGATCGACCCGGCTCGCCGCTCGGTGACCCTGCGCGACGAGGAGGTCGGCGCCACCTATGTCGAGTTCGAGATCCTCACCGCTCTCGCCCGCTCGCCGGGCAAGGTGCTGAGCCGCGAGACCCTGCTCGAGCACGTCTGGGGCGATTCCGACTATCGCGATCCGCGCACCGTCGACGTCCACATCCGTCACCTGCGCGAAAAGATCGAGCAGGACCCCAAGCAGCCCGAGTACCTGTTCACGGTGCGCGGGGTCGGCTACCGCTTCAGCGAATGAAAAGCCTCCGCCTCACCCAGCTCGGCAACATGATCACGACCGTGTCGCTGTCGATCGGCGTGGGGACGTCGATCATCGTCTACGTCTGGGTCGTGCTGATAAGCGGCCACGAGGGGGCCGCGCAGTCGATCCTGGTCGGCGCCCTGATCGGCCTCCTGGTGGCCCTCGGCATCGGCTTCTACTTCGCCCAGCTCGTCGCCGCGCGAGTGAAGCGGATCGAGGAGGCGGCACGCAAGGTGGCCGACGGCGACTTCGCCACCCGCATCCCGGTCGACTCCTCCGGCCAGCTGGGCCAGCTGGCCCGCACCTTCAACGAGATGCAGCGCCGCCTCGCCGAGCTGGACAGCGCCCGCAAGCAGTTCATCGCCAACGCCTCGCACGAGCTGCGCACGCCGATCTTCAGCCTCGGCGGCTTCGTCGAGCTGCTCGAGGAGGAGGACCCGAGCCCCGAGGAGCGGGCCGAGTTCGTGCGCACGATGCGCCAGCAGATCGAAAGGCTGACCAAGCTCACCGCCGATCTCCTCAACCTCTCCCAGCTCGACGCCGGCGGCATCGTGATGGCGATCCGCAGCGTCGACCTCAGCTCGCTGGCCCGCGACGTGGCGCGCGAGTTCGGTCCGCGCGCGGACCTGCGCGACTCGCGCCTGGAGCTACGCACGCCGGACCGGCCGGTGATCGCCGTCGCCGACCCCGATCGGGTACGGCAGATCATCCGTATCCTGCTCGACAACGCCCTCACCCACACGCCGGAGGGCACCAGCGTCACCGTGACCATCTACTCCGTCAACCAGCGCGCCGAGCTGACCGTCTCCGACGACGGCACCGGCATCCCGCAGAGGGTGCAGAAGCGCATCTTCGAGCGCTTCTACACGGCCGACTCCGCCGGGGGGTCGGGGCTGGGCCTGGCGATCGCCCGCGAGCTGGCGCAGCGGATGGACGGACGCATCGCGATCTCCTCGAGCCGGCGCTTCACCGCCTTTACGCTCGACCTGCCGCTCGCCCCGTCCGGAGTGCCGCTGCCGACCGCGGCGGACCCGGCGAAGGCGACCGCGTGAGCAGGCAGGCAGCCTCGCTGGCAGCGCTGCTGGCACTGCTGCCGGCGCTGCTCGCCGGCTGCGGCGGCAGCGACGGCGGCGGCTCGGGCACTGGCGCGACCGAAGCGACGAAGACGACGACGCAGGTGGTCGTGCAGGCGGCCAGCGAGAGCTTCGACGCCGCCAAGGTCTATCGCGAAGCCTCGCCCGGGGTGATCACGATCCGCTCGATCTTCGAGGGGGGCGCCGCCGAAGGGTCCGGCTTCGTGCTGGACACCGGCGGCAGGATCGTCACCAACGCCCACGTCGTCACCGACGGCGAGGGCCGCGACCGCACGGAGGGGAAGGCGGTCTTCGTCGAGTTCCCGGACCGCAACGTCGTGCCGGCGAAGATCGTCGGCTTCGATCCCTTCGCCGACGTCGCCCTGCTGGAAGTGAAGCCGGACGGATTCGACCTGCACCCGCTGGAGCTCGGCGACGACGACGAACTGGTCGTCGGCCAGCCGGTGGCGGCGATCGGCAGCCCGTTCGGCGAGCAGCAGTCGCTCTCGGTGGGAATCGTCTCGGCGACGGACCGCTCGGTCGGGTCGCTGACCCAATTCCAGATCGAGGGCGCGATCCAAACCGACGCCTCGATCAACCCAGGCAATTCGGGCGGGCCGCTGCTCGACGCCAGCGCCCGCGTGGTCGGCATCAACCAGCAGATCGAGACCAGCTCGGGCGCAAACGAGGGGGTGGGCTTCGCGGTGCCGATCTCCACCGTGAAGCGCTCGCTCGCACAGCTGAAGCGGGACGGCAGCGTCGAGTACGCGTTCATCGGCGTCAGCAGCCAGGCTCTCTACCCCCAGCTGGCCAGGAAGCTCGGCCTCGACACCGACCACGGCGGCCTGCTGGCCGAAGTCGTGCCCGGCGGCCCCGCCGACGAAGCCGGGCTCGAAGGCAGCGACGGGAAGCTCCGCTTCCAGGGAGTCCCCTACCGGACCGGCGGCGACGCGATCCTCGCCGTGGACGGCCACGAGGTGGTCCAACCCGACGATCTCGCCCGCTACATCTCCACCTTCGAGCCGGGCCAGAAGGTGACGCTGGAAGTCCTCCACGACGGCGGCGATCGCGAGGACATCGAGGTCACGCTCGCCGAGCGCCCGGTCGCCTCACCGACCGAATGAGCGGCCTGCCGGCCATCTAACCGCCGCTGCCTGTAGAAATCCGCGGGTGCTTCAAGAAGTCGCCCTCGGTCAGAAGTCCCTCGCCGACTACACCCACATCGCCGGCAAGGAGCTGAGCGAGCGCATCCGCGAGCTGGCGGAGCCGCTCAAGGGCCAGCGCATCCTGCACGTCAGCGCCACCGCTTTCGGCGGCGGCGTCTCGGAGATCCTCTACACGATCGTGCCGCTGATGCGCGACGCCGGCCTCGACGCGCACTGGCACGTGATCTTCGGCAAAGAAGAGTTCTTCAACGCGACCAAGCTCCTCCATAATTCGCTGCAGGGCGCGGAGGAGACCCTCAGCGAGGAGCAGTGGGAGCTGTTCGACGAGATCAACGCGATAAACGCGGAGGGCCTCCAAGGCGAGTGGGACACGATCATCGTCCACGACCCGCAGCCGATCGGATTGCGCCGCGGCGCCGCCGAGAAGAGCCGCAACTGGGTCTGGCGCTGCCACATCGACCTCTCCGAGCCCAATCCCGCCCCGATCGCCCGCCTGCAGCCGCTGATCGAAGAATACGACGCGACCGTCTGGCACATGCCCGTCTACGTGCCGAGCGGGATCGACGGCCACAACGGCGTTCGCATCGTGCCGCCGGCGATCGACCCGCTCTCGCCGAAGAACATGGCCTTCTCGCCCGACGACGCCGCCTTCGTCTGTCACCAGTTCGGAATCGACGTCGACCGGCCGCTGATCACCCAGGTATCCCGCTTCGACCCGTGGAAGGACCCGATCGGGGTGATCGACGCCTACCGCCAGGTGACCGCGGAGATGCCGGAGGTGCAGCTGGCCCTGGTCGGCTCGATGGCCACCGACGACCCCGAGGGCTGGGACTTCTTCCAGGAGACGGTCGAGTACGCGGCCGCCGATCCCGACATCAAGATCCTCAACAACCTCAACAACGTCGGCGCGATCGAGGTCAACGCCTTCCAGTCGCAGTCCGACGTCTGCCTGCAGAAGTCGATCCGCGAGGGCTTCGGGCTGACCGTCACCGAGGCGCTCTGGAAGGGGCGGCCGACCGTGGCCGGCAACGTCGGCGGCATCCCGCTGCAGATCGAGGACGGCAAGAGCGGTTACCTGGTCGACTCGCCTGCCGAGTGCGCGCAGCGCTGCGTCGAGATCCTCGCCGACCCGGAGCTCGGCAAGCGACTGGGAAGGGCAGGCAAGGAACACGCTCGCCGCGAGTTTCTCTCCCCCCGCCTGCTGCGCGACTGGCTGCAACTGCTCGGCGAGTTGGATTAGGCGCCGAGCGGTCCGGGGTAGGCTGAAGGCCGATGCCCGACTCCGATCCGCTGATCATCGTCTCCAATCGCGGGCCGGCGCAGTTCGAGCGCGACGACGCGGGCGAGCGCACCGTGCGGCGCGGCGGCGGCGGCCTGGTCACGGCGCTGTCCGGGCTCGTCTCCCACCGCGAGGCGCTCTGGATCGCCTCGGCGATGACCGATGAGGACGTCGCGGTCTCCGAGGAGCGGGGCGGCCCGGTCGAGCTGTCGATCGACGGGATCGACTACCGGGTGCTGCTGGTCGGTAGCGACGCCGATGCCTACGAGCGCTTCTACAACGTGATCGCCAACCCGATCCTCTGGTTCATCCAGCACTACCTCTGGGACCTCTCCAACGCTCCCGACATCCGCCAGGACGAGCTCGACGCCTGGGACTTCGGCTACCAGGCGGTCAATCGCGACATCGCCGGCGCTGTCCTCGGCCAGATCGAGGGCCGCGAGCGGCCGCTGGTGATGCTCCACGACTACCACCTCTACACCGCCCCCGGGATGATCCGCGCCGAGCGGCCCGACGCCTTCCTCCATCACTTCGTCCACATCCCCTGGTCGCAGCCCGACAGCTGGCGGATCCTGCCGGGGCGGATCCGCGAGGCGATCTTCCGCGGCATGCTCTCCAACGACATCATCGGCTTCCACACCCACGCCTACTGCATCAACTTCATCCGCTGCTGCGACGAACTGCTCGAGGTCGATGTCGACTACGACCGCTGCTTGGTTCGCCACGCCGGCGGCCAAACGCTGGCCCGCGCCTACCCGCTCTCGATCGACGCCGAGCGGCTGCGGCGGGCAGCCGCGTCGCCTGAGGTGGCGGCGGCGGAGCGCGAGGTGCTGGAGCGTCGCCGCGAGCACCTGATCATCCGGGTCGACCGCGCCGACCTCTCCAAGAACGTGCTGCGCGGCTTCACCGCATTCGATGCCTTCCTCGTCCAGCACCCCGAGTTCCGCGAAAAGGTCACCTTCATCGCCCACCTGCAGCCCTCGCGCCAGGACGTGCCCCAGTACGCCGAGTATCTGGAACGGATCGAGGCGCTCGTCGCGGTTGTGAACCACCGCCACGGCACCACCGACTGGATGCCGATCGATCTGAAGATCTACGAGAACTTCCCCGAGGCGGTCGCCCGCTACAAGCATTTCGACCTGCTGATGGTCAACTCGATCTTCGACGGGATGAACCTGGTCGCCAAGGAGGCGCCAGCGGTCAACACCCGTGACGGCGTGCTGATGCTCTCCGAGAACACCGGCTCCCATGAGGAGCTGGCCGACTGCGTGCTCTCGGTCAATCCCTTCGACATCCAGGAGCAGGCCGACGCGATCTACCGGGCGCTGACAATGGGCCCCGAGGAGCGGAGGCTGCGGGCACAGCACCTGAAGGAGATCATCTACTCGCGCAACCCCGGGGATTGGGTCGATGACCAGTTGAAGGACATCGATGAGCTTCGTGAGGCTGTTGCATAGGAGGGCGTGGGGTCGTCTCGATGGAGCCCAAATCCCGCCTACGGCGGGATTAATTTGGTGCCGCTTCGCGGCAGGAGTCACTCACCGGTGCGCGCTTCGCGAGGCTCCATCGAGACGACCCCACGCCCTCTCTCAACAGCTTCAAGGGGAAGAACCTCGGTCGCTGAGCACTTAGTAGCTGCATGGGGCTCCGAATCCGCTGGCAGCTTGCGGCCAAGGGAGCTGCGGTCGTGGTCGCTGGCTTCGTCGCGCTTCAACTCGTCCCAGCGCTGCTGAAGCCGCCGGCGCCAGCGCCCTTGCCAGCTGACGTCGGCTTGCCGCGCGTGATGGCGCCAGAACGATTGCCATCTGACGCTGGGCTGCAGCGAGTTCAGGCGCCGCCGCATGCGCGAGCACGACGGGGGGCTGGGCTTTCCATCGGGCGGGTGGTGTCGGGTGGGGGTGCCTCGCTCCGGGCGGAGCCTTCGGAGGGCGAGGCTTATCCCTCCGTGGGATCCAATCCCTCTGCCCGGAGAAGGTCGCAGCTCAAGCGAGGCACCCCCACCCGGCGACAGGACCCGCCCGCTGACACCTCCGTCCCTCCCGCACCTCTGCCTGCTCCGGAAGTGCCCACCCCGGCTCCCGCTCCCGTAGCTGAAGCTCCGCCGCCGACGCCCGTCCCCGCGCCGCCGGGCGACGGCTCCATGGAGTTTGCGCCTCGCTAGCTATAGTCCGACGCCGTTTGGCGGCAATGCGCGAATACGAGCTGGTTTTGATGCTGGACCCGGGGCGTGACGCCCCGGCCCGCGACGCTGTCGCCAATGAGGCGAAGGGGCAGATCGAGGCCGGTGGGGCGCTGAAGCACGAGAACGTCTGGGGCCTGCGCAAGCTGGCCTACGAGATCGCCCGATGCACCGAGGCCGACTACCGCTGGTTCCGCTTCGAGGCGCCGACCGAGCTGCTCGAGCAGCTCGACCACAACCTGAAGATCGCCGACGGGGTGCTTCGCTTCCGCATCTTCAAAGTCGACGCCGACACGCCGGTGACGGTGCCCCCGGCGACCAGCGCACCCGGGCCCGGAGCGTCGCGCGAGCGACCCGCAGAGGCGGCACCGGCGCCCGCAGAGGCTGTGCCCGTCACCGCCGAGAGCGCTGCTCCGGCCGCGGTCGCCGAGCCTCCTGCCGAGCTGGCGGCCGAGGCCCCCGCACCTCCCCCGGAGGCAGAGCCGCCGGCTGAGGCCGAGGCTTCCGAGTCCCCGGCCGAGAGCGGCGAGGGCGAGCCCGGCGACAGCACCGAGTAGCTGCCTTTTCGCGCAGATTCCGGCTTCGAGGGGGAGAGTTGCGCCGCCTGCCCTCTTAGACTGGTGTCTCGACAAAGCGATCTTGAGGAGTGAGAGCCGTGGCGGCTTCGAACATCAACGTGGTGGTCATCACCGGGAACCTGACCCAGGACCCCGAACTGCGCAGCACGGGTGGCGGAACGCCGGTTTGCGAGCTGCGGGTGGCGGTCAACAGCCGCCGCAAGGATGGTCAGACCGGTGAATGGGTCGACAAGCCCAACTACTTCAACGTCACCGTCTGGGGCGCCCAGGGCGAGAACTGTGCCAACTACCTCTCCAAGGGCCGCCCGGTAGCGGTCGAAGGACGGCTCGACTGGCGAGAGTGGGAGGCCAAAGACGGCAGCGGCAAACGCCAGGCCGTGCAGATCATCGCCAACTCCGTCCAGTTCCTCGGCTCGCGCGACGGGAGTGGCGGCGGCAATGGCAACGGCTTCACGCCCCAAAGCGACACGCCGGCCGACACCTCCGACTACGACGCCGCCCCGGCTGGTGCTGGGGCTGGTGGCGGCGGGGACGACGACATCCCGTTCTAGACGCGGCCTGTAGCATCCTGGTCCGAATATGGCCAGGCAAAGAGATTCAGCAGCATCTGCGCCGCCGCGGCGCGGGCGCCGTGGGGCAGACCGCGTTCGCCCGCGTAAATACACGCGGATCAACTCCGAGGCGGTCGACTACAAGGATCTAAACCTGCTGCGCCGCTTTCTCTCCGACAAGGGGAAGACGCGCGGCCGTCGCGTCACCGGGCTCTCGCGCAAGCACCAGCGACAGCTCTCGGTGGCAGTGAAGCGGGCGCGCGAGATCGCCCTGCTGCCCTACGTCGGAGAGCGCTGATGACTCAGGCGATCCTCCTCGAGGACGTCGAGAGCCTCGGGCAGCGCGGCGAACCGATCGACGTCTCGCCGGGCTACCTGCGCAACTACCTGATCCCCCGCAAGCTCGCCGCGCCCGCCACGACGGGCGCCCTGGAGCAGGCACAGCAGCGCCAGGCGGCGGCGGAGAAGGCCGAGCAAGCACGGGCGGAGCGCGAAGAGCAGGCGGCCTCGCTGCTCTCCAAGACCGTGCTGACGATCCAGCAGCGGGCGGACGACGGAGGCAAACTGTTCGGCTCGGTCGGCCCGAAAGAGATCTCCGAGGCGATCCGCGAGGCACGCGATCTGCGCATCGACCGTCGCAAAGTCCGCCTCGAGCAGCCGATCCGCGAGATCGGCACCCACATGGTCGAGATCGAGCTGGCCGACGGCACGGTCGCCACCGTGAAGACGATCGTCGCCGAGGAGAGCTAGCTGCGGGGATTCCCGACCCGGCTCAGGCGTCGCGCCAGAGCGAGGACGCGGTTCGGCTGGGCGCGTTCGGAGCGGGCGACCGTTGGGCTGGCCGTGGTGGCGCTGGGCGGCTCGGGGACGGTCCTGGCGGGCCAGTTCGGGCGGCTGCTGCGTCGCCGCGCCCACGAGCACGAGGACGGCGACGGGCTGGTCGAGGCGGCGCCGGCAGCGGCGCTCGACACGGTCAGCGTCGCGGTGACCGGCTATGCGGCGACGCCACGCAGCGAGACGGTCCTGTTCAACCTGCTCGCGGGTTTCCTCGGCGCCTTCGCGCTGGTGCGAATCTCTACCTGGGGGATCCGCGACCGCTGGTGGCCGTTCAGGAACGTCAGCGTCAGCGGTCGCCACATCCACCACTTCGTGCCGGGCATCATGCTCGCCTTCGCCTCCGGCACCGCGGCGCTGCTCACCGAGAGCGACGCCCTCGAGGATCGCCTCGCGATCCCGATGGGCGCCGGCATGGGCCTCACCTTCGACGAGGCGGCGCTACTGCTCGACCTCCGCGACGTCTACTGGACCCGCGAGGGCCTGCTCAGCGTCCAGCTCAGTCTCGGCGCGACGGCGATCCTCAGCATCGCGATCCTCACCCGACGGATGCTGCGACGGGGCGAGCACCGGCAGGAGGCAGCGGGTGAGATCCCGCTTCCGACGCCCGCGGCGGACTCAGGTCACTAGATCTGGGTTGCCAGAAATCCGATCAGCGCAGCGAGGGCCACCCCGCAGAACCCCACCATCGTCTGGTAGATCTGGAGCAGCCGGGCGTCCAGCGATTCGAAGCGATCATCGATCCTCTCGAAGCGTCTGTCGAAGCGGCCGTCCATCTTTTCGAAACGCTCGTCGACCTTTTCGAAGCGGCCGTCGATCTTGTCGAAGCGGCCGTCGATCTTGTCGAAGTGGCCGTCGATCTTGTCGAAGCGCTCGCTCATCTCGCCCCGCACGGCGGTGAATTCGGTCTTTACCTCCACCCGGAAAGCGTCGACCTTCCCGTTGAGGTCGTCCAGGCGGTCGTCGGTCCAGCTCTCTCTCATCGCCTCCATGATTGCACCGTAAAGGTTTCGGCGTTGCAAGTAGCGCGCCAATTGAAAATCTTCTGCAACAACATCCGCGCAGAAGATTCGTCCGCCATTTGCAGACAGCCCTCCCTGCCCGGGCGCGCTCTCTGGTTTGCTTGAAGCGGCTGATGAATCCGCCGCCCTTGTCCCTTAACTAGACGCAGATGCCGCAGCCTTCCGCAACCCACGTTCCGCCCCAGAACATCGAGGCCGAGGAATCGGTGCTGGGCGCGATGCTGGTCGCCGAGCCGGCGCTGAGCCGCGTCATCGACGAGGTGAAGCTGAACGCCGGGGACTTCTACCTCGAGAAGCACGCGCTGATCTTCGCCTGCGCCCACGACCTCTACGCGGCCTCGAAGCCGGTCGACGAGCTGAGCGTCAGCGAGTCGCTTGTGCAGCGCAACGAGATCGACGGGGCCGGCGGCAAGCACTACGTCTCCGAGCTGGCCGCCAAGGTGCCGGCCGCAGGCAACGCCAAGCACTACGCGGAGATCGTCCAGCAGAACTCGCTGTTGCGACGCCTGCTCGGTGCCGGCCAGGAGATCCAGGGCTGGGTGCACGAGCGCGACGGCGAACCGCGCGAGCTCTCCGAGCGGGCCGAGAAGCTGCTCTTCGACGTCGCCCACAAAGAGCAGGCGAGCGACTTCCGCCTCCTCTCGGAGATCCTCCACGACGAGGTCGATCGCCTGGAGAAGCTCTCGACCGGCGAGACCGAGATGACCGGAACGCCCTCAGGCTTCCGCGACATCGACGCGATCACCGGCGGCTTCCAGCCCGGCAACCTGATCATCGTCGCCGCGCGGCCGGCGATGGGGAAGAGCGCGATCGTCGCCAACATCGCCGAGAACGTCGCCGTGAAGCGGGGGATGCCGGTCGCCTTCTTCTCCTTGGAGATGTCGGAGGTGGAGCTGGCGCAGCGGTTCATCGCCTGCCGGGCGCGGATCTCCGGCGACAAGCTGCGCAAGGGGCAGGTCGCGCAGAAGGACTGGCCGAAGGTGGTGCGGGCCTGCAACGAGCTGGAGGAGGCACCGCTCTGGTTCGACGACTCATCCGACCTCGGCCTGCTCGACCTGCGCGCCAAGGCGCGGCGGCTGCACGCCCAGACCCAGGACCAGGGCGGCCTCGGCCTGGTGATCGTCGACTACCTGCAGTTGATGCGCGCCGACGACCCGCGCGCCAACCGGGTCGAGCAGGTCGGCCAGATGAGCCGTGGTCTGAAGATCCTCGCCCGCGAGCTGGAGGTGCCGGTGCTGGCGATCTCCCAGCTCTCCCGCGCGCCGGAGCAGCGCCACCCGCCGAAGCCGATGCTGTCGGACCTGAGGGAGTCCGGATCGATCGAGCAGGACGCCGACGTGGTCGCCTTCCTCTACCGCGAGGACTACTACCGCGACCCCGATGACGAGCCCGACGGCCTGGCCGACGTGATCATCGCCAAGCATAGGAACGGGCCGATCGGTGCGCCGAAACTCGTCTTCCTCGACCGCTTCCCGAAATTCGCCGACTTCTCCGGTCACGAGCGGCCGGTCGAACAGCCGGCGGGAGAAGGGCCGCCGATCCAGGAGGCCGCGGGCGCGGGGCCTGAGTTCTGATGGCGGCGATCCCGCGCAGCGAACCGTTCGCCCAGCAGGTCTGCCCGAAGGGCGCCTGCGACGGATCCGGCTGGATTCTGGGCCCGGAGGACGTGGCGAGGCCCTGCGAGTGCCGCGAGCAGCGGCTCAAACGGGGGCGAAGCAAAGGGGTCGCCTCGGTAATCCCGGCCCGCTACCGCGGCGTGTCCTTCGAGCGGCCGCCGGTAAGCGATATGGCACGCGACCTGACGACGCGGGGAGCGGTAAACGACGTGCGCAGCTTCATCGACGAGCTCGAGGAGCGGTTGGGTGCGGGGCGGGGCTTGTGGCTGTTCGGCGACACTGGGACCGGCAAGACGACGCTCGCGATGCTGGTATCGAAGGCGGCGCTCGAGGCAGGGCACTCCGTGGCGATCTACTCGCTGCCGAAGCTGCTCGCGCGCATCCGCCGCACCTATGAGTCCGATCCGGGCGGCGACTCCTACCTCACCTTCTTCGAGCGCCTGACCTCGGTCGATCTACTCCACATCGACGATCTGGGTGCGGAGAAGCGCTCGGACTGGGTCCTGGAGCAGCTCTACGCCCTGGTCAACGAGCGCTACGAGGCACAGCGGTCTGTGCTGGTCACGACCAACCTCTCACACGAGGAGCTGGAGGAGCAGATCGGCAGCCGCACCGTCTCCCGGCTGACCCAGGTCTGCGACGAGGTGCCCCTCTTCGGTGACGATCGGCGCTACGGCAAGGCCGCGTAAGCGGCGTCATCCAGGCACAATCCCCTGTCGTCATGCCTGGCATCGTCATAGTCGGCGCCCAGTGGGGCGACGAGGGGAAGGGGAAGGTCGTCGACCTGCTCGCCGAGCAGGTCGACGCGATCGTGCGCTTTCAGGGCGGTAACAACGCCGGCCACACGATCGTCCGCGACGGCGAGGAGTTCAAGTTCCACCTGATCCCCTCCGGCATCCTCTACCCGGACAAGCTCTGCGCGATCGGCAACGGCGTGGTCCTCGACCCGCGCATCCTGCTGGGCGAGATCGACAGCCTCAAGCGGCGCGGGATCGACGTCGGCAACCTGCGGATCTCGGCCAACGCGCACCTGATCATGCCCTACCACGTGCTGCTCGACACGGCGGGCGAGATGAAGCTGGGCAAGCTCTCGATCGGCACCACGCGGCGGGGCATCGGCCCCTGCTACGCCGACAAGGCCCTGCGGCTCGGCATCCGCGTCCAGGACCTGCTCGACGAGAAGATCTTGCGCAAGAAGATCATGGCCGCGCTCGAGCCCAAGCAGCAGGCGCTGCGCGAGTTGTCGGTGCAGCGTCGCAAGCTCCGCAAGGAGGCCGGGGAGGGGGCGCGCGAGGGAGGCGACCAAACGGTCGCCGAGGCGCCCGATCCGCGTCTCGACCTGCACGCGATGACCGAGGAGTTCGCCGGTTACGGCCACCGCCTCGAGCCTCACATCGCCGACACCGCTCGCCTCTGCTGGGAGGTGCTCGACAGCGGCCGGGGGGTCCTCTTCGAGGGAGCCCAGGCGACGCTCCTGGATTTGGACCACGGCACCTATCCCTTCGTCACCTCCTCCAACCCGATCGCCGGCGCGGCGTGCGTGGGCGCGGGCGTGGGCCCGACAGACATCGACGAGGTCTGGGGGGTCGCCAAGGCCTACGCGACGCGGGTCGGGGCCGGCCCCTTCCCGACCGAGCTGGACGACGCGGTGGGGCGCCACATGCTGGAGCAGGGCCACGAGTACGGGACGACCACGGGCCGCGAGCGGCGCTGCGGCTGGATCGACCTCGTCGCCCTGCGCTACGCCGTCCGCCTCAACCGGATGAGCGCCCTGACGATCACCAAGCTCGACGTGCTGAGCGGGATCGACCCGCTGCGGGTCGCGGTGCGCTACCGCTCGCGCGAGGGGGCGATCTTCGACAGCTTCCCCTACCACCAGTCGATCCTCCACTCGGCCGAGCCCGAGTACGAGGAGCTGCCCGGCTTCGAGTCCGACCTGACCGAGTGCCGCAGCGAGGCGGACCTGCCGCCCCAAGCCCGTGCCTACCTCGACTTCATCGCCGATTTCGCCGGCGTCCCGATTCGCCTGGTCGGCGTCGGCCCCGGCCGCGACCAGGTCGTATGGATTGGCGAGAAACGAGGTGTGCTCTAAAGTCTCGGTGTGGCTTCCGGTAGACGCACCGCTAAGTTGAACGAGCGGCTGCCCCGGGGCCGTCACGGGCTACCGCGAGAGGCGGTGACGGAGTCCCAGCGGCGGCGGATCGTGCAGGCGATGATCGAGGTCGTCGCCGAGCGCGGCTACCCGGAGACGCGGGTGGTCGACGTGATCGGCGTCGCCGGAGTGTCGAGAAAGACGTTCTATGAGCTGTTCGCCAGCAAGGAGGACTGCTTTCTCGCCGCCTACGACATCCTGCTCGGCAACCTGCTCGGCGACACGGGGCGCGGTTTCGAGTCGAAGCCGGGCGCGCCCTGGGCGGAGCGGGTCGCCGCCGGCCTCGGCGAGCTGCTCAAACACCTGGCCGAGCACCCCGACGAGGGCCGTTTCGCGATCGTCGAGGTGCTGGCGGCGGGTCCGAAGGCGCTGGCCCGCCGCGACGCGGCGCTGCGCCAGTTCACCGGCTTCCTCGACGCCGGCCGGGCCGAGACATCGGTCGAGCTGCCGGGAATCACCTCGCTCTCGCTCGCCGGCGGCATCAACGAGCTGCTCTACAGCGAGATCCTCCACGGCGCCTCTGCCCGCCTGCCGAGCCGTCTACCCGACCTGATGTTCTGGATCACGCTGCCGTTTCTCGGTCCCGAGGGGGCCGCAGAAGAGCGTGAGCGGACCCGGCTCTCTATGCTGGAAAGCTGAATCGCGCCTTGTTAAGGCGCTCTTTTGCGAGGAAGGACGGGTTTACGTAAAGGCCGGGGTTGGTAGTTTTGCCACGGAGTTGAACATGGCTTTCTATGGTCACGGCTCAGACGGGCAGGGCCACAAAGGAGAGAGACGAGAAATGCGTAGAAATTTGATGCTGGCACTCGCCCTGGCAGCGGTGCTGTCGCTGGGCGTCGCCGCGATCGCGAGCGCGGTGAGCACCACGCTCCGGGCTGGAAACCTGATCGTCACCTTTGGCGGTACGACCTCGCCGAAGCAGCTGCCGAAGAGCAGCTACACGCCGGTCAAGACGAACATCTTCGGCAAAATCTCGACCAGCGATGGGACCCATCCCTCGGCGTTCCGGGAAGTGGTGGTCGACATCGACAAGGACACGAAAGTCAACGTCAAGGGCTTTCCGACCTGTAAAGCGGGGCAGCTCGAGGCGCGCGACACCAAAGCCGCGATGAAAGTCTGCGGCGACACGGTCCTTGGCGAAGGCAAAGCGGACGTGGAGATCGCCTTCCCCGAACAGAAACCGATCAAAGTCCCGAGCCCGCTGACCATCTTCAACGGTGGGGAAAAGGGCGGCAAGATCACGCTGTACTTCCACATCTTCATCACCGTGCCGGCCCCGACCGCGGTCGTCACCACGGTCACGATCTCGCGGAAAGGCACCGGACTCCATTCCGTCGCAAAAATCCCGGTCGTCGCCGGCGGCAGCGGATCGGGACTCGACTTCAATTTCACTATCGGCAAGACCTACACCTACAAAGGCAAGAAAGTCGGCTACTTCGAAGCCAAATGCCCGGATGGGGTCTTCAAGGTCAACGTGCCGAAAGTTCTCTTCAAAAACGAAGCCCAGACGCCCGGTGTCGCGTCCACGACCGTGCTGAAAGGCGGCCTCGCCGTCCCCTGCACGCCTAAGGGCTAGCAGGACGACAGCAGTCAATCTCGCTTCGAGCGACAAGGGGCGGCCGAGAGGCCGCCCCTTTTTGCTGCCGTCTTGGATCCATCGCGTGCAAAGGGTTTCGCTATTGGTACTCGTGACGGCTCTCGCCTCACTCGGCGTTTCGGCGCCGCAAGCGGGGTGAGCTGCCCGCTGAGCACGGGATGCTTATGGCCGCCGCTACAGGCCGTCTTCGGCGCCAGAGTCTCACCGCAGGAATTGCCGAGAGGAGAATACGTGCCCGCCACGGCAAACGTCTTCGGCAAAATCAGTACGAGCGACGGTACGCATCCCTCGGCCCTCAGGAAGTCGACTTCGACGTCGACAAGGACGTGAAAATCAACGTCAAGGGCTATCCGGCCTGTAAAGCGGGCAAGCGCGAGACGCGGGACCCCGGAGCCGCGATGAAAGCCTGCGGCGACACGGTCCTCGGCAAAGGCAAGGCGGATGTGGAGATCGCGTTCCCCGAACAGAAACCGATCAAAGTCCCGAGCCCGCTGACCATCTTTAACGGTGGGGAAAAGGGCGGCAAGATCACGCTTTACTTCCACATCTTCATCACGGTGCCGGCCCCGACCGCGGTCGTCACCACGATCACGATCTCGCGGAAAGGCACTGGACTTCATTCCGTCGCAAAAATCCCGGTGATCGCCGGAAGCAGCGGCTCGCTGATCGATTTCAACTTCACGTTGGGCAAGACCTACACCTACAAAGGCAAGAAAGTCGGCTACTTCGAAGCCAAATGCCCCGATGGGGTCTTCAAGGTCAACGTGCCGAAAGTTCTCTTCAAAAACGAAGCCCAGACGCCCGGTGTCGCGGCCATGACCGTGCTGAAAGGCGGCCTCGCGGTGCCCTGCACGCCCGAGGGCTAGCGGCGCGGGGCTATTCGCCCTGTTCGAAGGTGTGCTGGTAGGCAGTCGGGGGGCCGCTGCCGTAGATCGGCTCGAAGGGGGCCTGCGGGCTGCAGCCGGGGGCTGCGATCGTGGCTGAGCTGTCCTGGTCGCCGAAGGCGAAGTGTTTGAGCCGGGCGAAGAAGTCCGCCGCCTGTTTCACGTCGCCTTTGGTGCGCGCGTTGAAGGCCGGGTTGTTTGGCGTGTCCGGGTCGAGCGTCGCCGTGATCCCCGAGCTGCACTGGCGGGTCTCGAAGTTGAGCAGGCCTTTGGTTAGGCCGTTGGAGGCGAGCGGATGGCTGTAGGCGCTGTTGCGGTTGGTGGTCGTACGGTTGGGGTAGGCCGCCAGAGTTTCGGGCCCGAGCGGGCCGAGCAGGCGCAGGTAGTGGATCTGTTCGCCGGCCGAGCTGAGGTGGACCGCATTGCTCGCCGCCGTGACGTTCCCCAGCAGCGCCGTGACCTCGTGTTTGTAGAGGCCGAGGCCGGTGAGGATCGGGTTGAGGTTGCGCAGGAAGGGATCCAACGCCCGCAAGAGGACGGGGAAGTCGCCGCGGAAGAACTTGCGAACGGCGGGGAAACCGGTCGGGGCGCGATCGATCACGGTTTCCAGCCCTTCGAAGAAGCCCTTTGCCTGCGGCGCGAAGCGCGAGAAGGCGATCAGGGTCGGCGAGAGCTGTTCCGCCGCCGGCACAAGCTGGCGCATCAACGGATCCGTGTTGAGGGCGAACTCTTTGAGGCGATCGAGGGTCAGCCTCGACTCGTCCTCGAAGGTCGGGAAGGCACGGAACAGCGCTTCGATGTCCTGGTTGCGAGCGGCAGTCGTGCTGAAGACGGCATTCGAGTTGCGGATCAGATCGGCCAGCTGGCCTTCGCGTCCGCGCAGGGCGCGGAAGGTGACGGCACCGTTGCTGAACAGCTGCTTGACCGCGAGGCGCTGGGTGTCGAGAACGCGGAAGAGACGGTCGAACTCGGCGAAGGTCGGCTCGAACTCGGCGAGAGCGTTGGAGAACGACTGGCCGCGACCCCCGATCGCGACCGCTCCTTCCTGCATCCATTCCTGGAAGGCGGCACGGGTGCGCGCGTCGAACGTGCGGAAGATCTCGTCGAGCTGCACCGATTCCGCCACGTTGGCGGCGGCGAGGGTGGCTCCGTCGGGCAGCCAGGGCCCTTCGGAGTCGCCGGGGGTCAGTTCGACGTAGGTCTCGCCGAGCAGCGTCTTGGTGCGCAGGATCGCCCGGGTTCCCTTCGGGATCGGCCCGTACTTGTCTTCGATGTCGATCGTCGCCAGCGCCTGCTGACCGTCGGGAGACACTTCGATGTTCTGGACTTTGCCGACCGAGACGCCGGAGATCCGCACGTCGGACTGCTGGGCGAGCTGGGTCGCCTCGTTGAACGGAACCTTGATCTCGTACGCCCTCGCCTTGAACGGCGTCGGCCCGCCGAAGGTGATCCAGAGGAAGAGCAGGATTCCAAAGCAAGACAGCGCAAAGCCGGCGATGACGAGGAGTTGGCCGGTGCTGGGGGCTCGCTTGCTCATTTTTCGGCGTATTCGCAGTGGCCGGATGGGGTGCTGGCGGGAATTTCTTCGGGGGTGGGGATCCTCACTCCCTGAACCAGGGTCCTCAGGTACGGCTTCAGCGGGATCAGGCCGTAGCCGAGGAAGGACCCGTTGCACGAGAGCATCGCGATGCCGCGGGTCACAGGCCCTCCCGCGTCGGTCAGGTTGAAGGTGGCGTTGAGCTCGTGGTTCAGCCAGGGGAGGTAGAAGAGGAAGCTCTGCTTCTTGCCCGGCGGCTTGTATGCCAGCTCGTTGAAGAAGCTGTTGAACGCTCCCAGCGAGGTGCCGAAGCCGCTCACCGACTTCTCCAGGTCGGAGGCACCCTGCTTGGTGTGGGTGAGAACCGGCCGGATCTGCCGCGTGAAGGGTCGGACCTGGTCGCGGATCGGCACCGTCGTCTGCCTGAACAGCCGCTCGTTGGCCTTGAACGCCGGCACGGACGCCTGAGCCTGCGGGATCAGCCCGAGCAGCGCCGGCCGGGCTGCGGTCGAGAAGCGGTCGGAGCTGGCCAGGCCCGAGCGCAACGCCGAGAGGGTCGCCGGGAACTCGACCAGCGATTCCTGGATCGACTGCTGCTGGTTTGCGAAATTACCGAGGGCCGCCTTCGAGCCGGTGACGAAGCGTTCGAGCTCGGCGTCGTGGCGACCCAGTTCGGTCGTCAGCAGGCCGAAGTCGTGGATCACGCGGGCCAGCGCGACGCGGCGCTGGGCGACGGCGCGGTTGAGGTCGGCGATGTAGTGGGAGAAGGGCTGGAGGCGGCGGAAGGCGCCGGAGAGCTGGCGCCCGCGGCCGCCGATCCCCTGTGCGCCGCCGGCGACGAGCAGCTGCAGGTACTGGCGGGTGTCGGCGTCGAGGGTGGCGAGGAACGCCTCGAAGGGGATGCTGGGTTCGGTGCGCGCGAGAGGAAAGTTGTAACCGTCTTCGACATGGTCTCCGGCGCGACCGGGATCGATCTCGAGGGTCATGTCGTTGAGGTTGGTTTTGGGCCGCAGCAGGAGCGTCGCGTCTGGGTGGATCAGCTTCAGGTACTTCGGCTCGACATCCATGCCCACCACCGCGTGGCCGTCTTCGAGGTCGACCGAGGAGATCTTGCCGACCTGGATGCCGGCAACCACCACTGCCTGGCCCTGACCCGGCGTGACCGCCTGGGCGCTGCTGAAATCCGCCGTGAGGTGGGCGAAGTCTTCCCCTACCAGCGGCGCCCAGGAGGGCAACGAAGCCTTCTGCTGGGTGAAGATCCACAGCGTCATCACGATCGCGGCGACGGTGAGTATCACGATCGCGATCGTGTCTTTGCCGCGCCCGCGCGACTGCCGCGAGAGCGACGCGCGGAAGTGGCGCCAGCGGCTGGCTTTGGGTGCCTGCTCGCTCACGGGCTCACCGCCGTCAGGCTGGGGGGGCCGACCTGGCCGAGCGGGCCGTTGACGTCGGGCGCCGGTTGGGTCGAGCAGCGCACGTCGGGCTTCTTCGGCGGACGGCCGCCGAGCTGCGGCTGCACGCCGAGCGGAGATGCGACCGTATGGGCCCAGTCCTGTTTGTCGGTGCTGAGGTTGCCCGACGGGTTCTCCTGCTTCACGAGCACTTCTCCCCCTCCGGGCTGCACGCGAATGTAGGGGCCGTTGCCGTCGAAGTTCTGCGTCACGCCCGCGAAGTTGACGAGGTAGTAGAAGAACTCGCGGTAGTTGGGGCCGCCGGTGCTGAAGCGGTCATTGATCGTCTGCTCGGCAGTCGGCACCAGGACCTTGCTCGTGCAGAGGCTGATCCGGTTGATCTCCGGAAGCGTGTTCGCCCTGCCGGCCTGGGCCGCCCCGGCGAGCCCCGGCGTCGCTTCGCGCAGCAGCTTCGCGACACCGCCGAGCTCCTTGCCGGAAAGCAACGGCCTGGCCTGCGCGATCCACGGTTTCGCAGCGGCGATCAACCCGGGCAGCTCGGCGACCGCGGGCCGGAACGCGATCGCGTAGGCGCGCAGCGGCGGCAGCGAGCGGTTGAGGCTGACCAGCGACTTGCGCCCCGTCCTCAGCGCCGGGGCGAGGCGGTGCACGGTGGTCGAGAGGTTCGCCGACTGGGCGGCGAGGGCGCCGGTGAAGGTGTTGAAATTGACGATCAGCCCCTGCAGGTCGGCCTCGCGCCTGGCGAGCGCGCCGAAGGCTCGGCCCGCGCCGGCGACCAGCCGCGACAAATCCCCCGGGCTCGTACCGAGGAAGGCGTTGGTGACCTGAGCGCTGTAGCGGCCGGCGGGGCCGCCGTAGAGGAAGGCCCCGTTGATGCCTTCGGCGCCGGACTTGCCTTTCACCTCGGGCAGCTGGGTGGCGTCTTCGGCCGCGGTGGGCTTGTGCGTCAGCGCCGTGCCGAAGCCCTCCAGCAGGCGGCTGAGGTCGGCGCGCACGGGAGATTGGAGCGCGCTGAAGACCTCGTCGAGCTGCACCGCGGTCGAGGTGCGGCTGATCGGGATCGTCGCGTCGCTGTCCAGCTCCGACGCGCTCGGGCTGCCGGGGTCGAGGTCGATGAAGAAGTTGCCCTCGAGGAAGATCCGCGGGCGGATCTCGGCGAAGGCGTCGTCGTGGATCGGCCGGCCCTTGCCGGCGACGGTGAAGGTGACCTCGGTGTTGTCGCCGTCGCGGCCGACCTTGATCACTTTGCCGACGTCGACGCCGGCGATCCGCACCGGCGAGTTGGTCGAGATGTTGACCCCGTTCGAGAAGGTGGCGTTCAGCGTGTAGCCGTAACCGGTGAAGGGCACGTGTTTGGTGAAGGCCAGGTAGGGGCCGACCGTGAAGACGAGGATGAAGATCAGCGCGATCATCGCGTTGCTCGGCCGCCACTTGAAGCGGCTGTCGGTGGCCCCGACCCTGGTATCGCGCTCCGGCAGGCGCCCCATCAGCCTTCGCCTTCCCTCGTCGTCGTGCCCCAGAGCTTGGACGAGTGGCCGATCAAGGTCTGGCCGCCCACGTACCGCTCGTTGCCGGCTTCGCAGACCCCGCCCTGGCCGGTCTTGGGATAGGGGTTGAAGTGGAGGTGATTCCGGCCTTCAGGGCCGTTGGCGGGGGCAGAAGAGGGTGCCGACTCGGCGTTCGGCCCGCTCGGCGGCTCGAACACGATAGCCCCCAGCCAGTTCCCGTTCCCGTTCGATTCGCTGAAGGCGTCGGCCAGATTGCGGAAGACGAGGCTGAGGTAGTTGCAGGTGGTCTGAGCCGGGGCGATGAACTTGAGCGCCGGGTCGAGCAGGTTGTTGGTGTCGATCAGCAAGTCGAGGCCGTTGAAGACACCGGGCGCGCTCTGGAAGGCGAGCAGGGCATCGGCCGTCGGGGGCAGCTGCGCGTACAGCGCCGGCGACCGGTTGAGAGCGGGGATGCCCGCGCGCAGAGCGGCGTTGATCGTCGGCGAGGTTTCGCCCAGGGCGCGCGCGCCCGGCTTGAGCGCCGTGAAGAAACGTCCGGAGTCGCGGAAGAAGGGCCGCAGCGCCGGCAGGTCGGCGGTCACCGCGTCGAGGGTCGGCGGGCCCTTGACGATCGTTTCCTGGATGAACGGCCGCGAGACCCGGGCGAAGGCGGCGAAGGTGCGATCGAGGGCGACGAACATGCTCGCCTGCGTCTCGGCGACCGGGACGACGGTCGCGGAGAGGTCCTCCAGCGCTTCCCAGAAGCCGCCGAAGTTGGTGCTCGGATCGACCAGATTGCGGAGGGCGGGCTGGCCGTTTTCGACCAGGTCGCGCAGCACCCCGAACGCAGCGTTGATCTGCGGGCCACGACCGGCGAAAGCGTTGCCGAACCCGGCATTGTTGCGCTGGATCGCGGTTCTGGTCTTCTCGTCGAACATGTCGAAGAACTCGTCGATGTCGACCGGTTCGGGCCGGGCAGCGGAGAGCGGGATCGTTTCGCCCGCGGCCAGCCCGTCGCCGGAGTCGCCCGGGACGATCTGCAGGTATTTCAGGCCGAGCGGCGATTTGGGGCGGATCATCATCGTCGAGTTGGCCGGGATCGGTTCGGCGCTCTTGTCGAGGCTGAGCGCAAGTTCGGCTATAACCCTGCCGCCGCCCGCCTGCACCGGCTTCACCGACTTGATCACGCCAACTCGCGAGCCACCGATACGGACCTCGTTCCCTTTCACCAGCGCGTCGGCGTTCGGCACCTGTGCCTTGAGGTTGTAGGTGGAGACGAAGGGAAGGCCGTTGTTGGCGTTGTAGGCGAGGAAGACGGCGACGATCACGACCAGCACCGTGACCGCGCCGACGATCACCGGGCTGCTCGCGACTCCCTGTATGCCGCCGCGGTTCCTCATGGCCCCAGGAGGTAGTCGAGGAGGGCGCGGCGGGGCGCGGCGGGCTTCGCGCTGGCGCCGAGCTGTTCGCTTTCGCCGAGGCTGGGCTGAGGGGCCGGGGCGGGGGGCGCCGACGGGGTCGAGCTGGTATTGGCCGAGGTGCCACCCGTCTTACCACCGAGCTGTTCCTGCAGCCGCTGGTAAAGCGCCAGGGCGTCGGAGGCCGATGCAGAGGAGCTGGAGCCTTTTCCGTTGAAGTTCGCCGAGCAGCCGCTGGTCGGCGCATTCACATAGTCGATGCAGTTGGTCAGAGCGGTGAGGCTCCGCGTGAAGTGCCCGTACTGGTCGAATTCGTTCGATGCCGCCGTGCTGTTGTAGATCAGGTCGACGAGCCCGTCGAAGCCGTGCGTCTTCCTGGTGCTGACGAGGAACCGAGCCAGTTCGGTGGTCGGGCTGGCGCCGCTGCGGGCGACGTCACGCAACTTGCTGACGACCGGGTCCGCGGCGCGCAGTTTCGGGCCGGCCACCTCACCGATCGCGCCGAGCGACTTCAGGGAGACGGTCGAGGCGGCGGAGAAGGGCGTCAGCGCCCGGGTCGCCTTGGTCAGCGCGGGGGCGGCCTTGCCGAGGTCGACGAAGACCGGAGCGGCGGCGTTGGAGAACCCTTCGAGGCTGATCATCGTCTGCCGCAGCTCGCGCAGAAAGCGGGGGAACTTACGCAGCGAGGCTTCCAGGGCGGCGCCCTTTTCGGAGCTGGCCTGGCCCGCGGCGCCGGCGTTGGTGAAGAAGCCGGCGACGCTGCGGCGCTCGCGCGAAAACGGCCCGAGGATCTGCTCGGAGTCGGATGCGAGCTGCGCCAGCCGGTCGCGCTGTGCGCGCAGAATGCCGAAGAGGCGATCGGCGTCGCGCAGCACCGGGTTGGCGCGTTTGACGATCTCCTCTATGTCTTCGCCGCGGCCGGCGAGCCCGGCGCCGAGTTCGTTCAAGATCAGCCGGAAGCGCTGCGCGTAGGTCAGCTGGTTGATGTTGTTGATCAGGTCGGGGTCGACGCTGGTGCTGTTGTTCTCGACCGGCAGCAGGTACTGGCCGGCGCCGGGTTCCCCGTCGGGGATCCGCTTCAGCGCAGGCGCCGGCTCCGAGCCGGGAGCGCGGGGCACGGTCGGGCGGCAGTCGACGAACTTCTCGCCGATCAGCGACTGGGGACGGATCAGGCAGCTGGCATCGCTGCGAAAGTCCTGGAAGCCCGCGTCTTCGATCTTCATCGCGATCACTGCCTTGCCCGGAACCGCCTGCGGCTTGCCGTTCTCGTAGCTGTCGACCTCGCCCGGCATCGTCACGCCAACCGACTCGATTTCGCCGACGGTGGCGCCGGCGACACGCACTTCCTCGCCCTTGACCATGAAGCCCCCGCTGTCGAAGATCGCGCGGACGACGTAGGCGCCGTTGCCATTGCCGTTGCCGCCGCCGGCGAGCAGCGCGACGGCGACGACGATCGCGACGACCAGCCCCGCTGCGAGTAGCCATTTCCTCATCGAGAGCACTCCCGCTTCGCTGCCGGCGCGAAGAACCCGATATGCACGCTTGGTCGCTCCGCGCTCATGGGCCGGGTGGCGCGTCGGCCGGGTCGCATTCCGATGGGCTTACTCCAGCGCCCGCGAAGGGCGGTTCGGTGAACGGGTTGGAGCCGTCCGGTGCCGATTGGGTGGCGGCGCCGGGGCAGGGGCGGCGGGTGCCGGCGGAGTCGCCGAAGGCTTTGTACTGCTGGCTCGGCGGGATCGGTTCCAGCTCGCCGCTGCCGCTGTTGCGCTGGAACAGGTTGAGGGCCAGCTGGGCACGCGCGTAGTGGCCGTTGCCGTCGTAGTAACCGGTGATCTGGCCGATCTTGCCGAAGCCATTGAAGATGTCCGGCGTGTAGGCACGGGCGAAGTTGAGGTTCGGCTGGAAGTCGTCGATCGCCTGTTCGGCGTGCGGGAAGGCCTTGGAGGCCCGCTGCTGCACGTCCGGCAGGGCGCCGAGCAGTTCGGCGCTGTCGTTGGCGAAGCCCTTGCGGCGCACGCCGAGGCGGAAGTCCTTGAAGACCGGCACGGCTTTGGAGAGCACCGGCCGCAATTCGCGCAGGAACGGCGCCAGGTCCTTCGTCGCCGGCTTCGCCGTTTCGACCAGCGGGTCGAGGTCGTCGAGCGCGGCGCGAAGGTTGACGAAGGTGGTGTTGCTCTGCCGCATGAACGGGGGCAGCAGCCGCAGCGTCTGGTCGAAGGCTTCGTTCTGGCTGGCGATCGCGGCGAACGCCGTGCTGGCGTTGGAGATTGCGCTGGAGAGCTCGTTTCCGCGCTGTGCGACCGCGGTGGAGAGCTTGCTGGAGCTGACCACGAAGCGCTCGAACAGCCTCTGGTCGGAATTCAGTTCGCGCAGGAAAGCGCTCGTCCGGTTCAGCGCCGGGCCGAAGTACTCGAAGGTCTGGTTCGCCTCTTTGCCGCGGTTCGAGAACTGCGCCGCCTGGCCGCGGATGAACTGGCCGAGGGCGCGGCGCACCGGAGTCGGGAAGGTGTTGAGGAACTGGTCGAGGTCGACCTCGGTCGTGGTCGAGCCGAGGCCGAGGGTCGCGCCGTCGTCGAGTTCGGGATTGCTGTTCGGGCCGGGACTGATCGAGACGTAGTGATTGGCCACCCCGGAGAGCGAGGTGGCGCGGATCACCGCGGTCGAGCCCTCGTGCAGCTGCTGGTCGACGCTGACTTCGATCTGCGCCAGGTTGTCGTCGGTGAGGCCGATGCTGTCGACCGAGCCGACAGCCTGGCCGCCGATCAGAACCTGGTTGTCGGGCACGAGCTGGCTGGCGTTCTGGAAGACGAGGTTGTACTTGTGGCTGCCGCTGCCACCGAAGAGGACGACCGCCAGGGCAATGACGACGACTGCGAGCGCCGCGAGCGCCGCCATCCGCGCGGGGGTGACTCCCCGGGCTTGCGCCGGGCTTTTCTCCTCGCCTAAGGGATTAGCAGCCACGGATCGTCGCTTGCGGTTCCCCCGCCTCCATACCGGTGGAACAAGCAGCCGAATCGTATCCGAGCCATCACCCGGCACGCGCGCGGCCCATCCTGGCTTAACTCGAAGTCAACGCGCCTGCAATCACGCACGGCGAGCGCTCACACGTTGAGCTGGGGCAGCACGCGCGCCAGTGGGCGGGGTAGCCACCAGACCCGGTCGCCGAGCAGCAGCATCAGCGCCGGCAGCAGGACGATGCGGACCACGGTGGCGTCGAGCAACACCGCCACCGTCAAGCCAACCCCCAACTGACTGACGGTGGCTATCGGGGCGCCGGCGAAGGCGACGAAGACCGCCATCATGATCGCCGCCGCGCCGGTGATCACCCGCGCCGTTCGCTCCAGGCCGAACTCGATCGCCGCCGCATTGTCGCCGTCGCGGTCGTAGCGCTCCCGCATTCGCACCAGAAGGAAGACCGCGTAGTCGATCGAGAGGCCGAAGACGACCCCGAAGATCGCCGTCGCCCCGACAGCGTCGACGTAGGTGCGTCCGCCCAGCGGCCAGTCCTGTGGCAGGTTGAAGAGCAGCGTGAGAACCCCGAATGCGACCGCCACCGTGGCCAAGTTGAGCCCGACCGCGATCGCGGCGAGCGGCAGAGCACGGAGGATGAGGACGAGGACGAGGAAGGTTGCGAGGGTGATCGCGGCGACGACGAACGGGATCCGCTCGCGGGTAACGTGGCTGTAGTCGTTGAGCTGCGCGGCGCCACCGGCTACACCGGTCTCGAGCCCCGCTTCCCGCCCCAGCCCATCTGCCTCCCCTTCGAGGCGCTTGTCGAGGGCGATCGAGCCGGGCGAGTTGAAGGTGTAGCGCGAGATCACCAGGATCGCGGCTGCCTGTCCGCCGCCGCCCAGGTCGATCGCGGCCGCAGCGCGCTCCCGGACCCGCGACCGGGAGCCGTCGAGGGCCGATAGAACGAAGTAGCCGGAATCGAAGATACCCGGCGTCGCGCGTCGCAGACGCGCCGCCCGCCGCTCGAGAGAGGCATCGTTGGCGAGCACCTGGACGGTGGCGCGGCGCAGGCCGGATTGGAGCGGGTCGGAGGCCCTGTAGCCCGCGGCCAGGTTTTCCCCCAGCGCCGAAGCCCCACCCCGGAGCCGCGAGATGCCGTCGGCCAGGGCCGTCGCGCCGGCGCCGAGGCGGGCCAAGCCGTCATCGAGGCTGCCGGCGGCGCGGGCCAGGCGGGCGGCGCCGTGGGCGAGCTTTTTGCCAGCCCCCTCGAGCTTGGCGAGCCCGTCGGAGAGCCGCGTCGCCCCTGAGCTCAGGCGCTTGATCAAAATGATGCCCGAGACCAACCAGTCGGTGATCCGCTTCGATTCTTCGGCCTCTTCGACCAGGCTCGCCTGCAGCCCCGCCAGCTCAGCCGGCAGGCCCGCGTAGTCCGGCGCATAGGGTGCGCCGCTGACCGGGTCGGTTCCGCTGACCGCCGCGGAAGCCCTGCGGGTCGCTTCGAGCACCGCTCCGTAGTTGGGGTCCGACTTGCCGACCGTCATCCCTTCTAGCTGCTCCAGCGCTGCCTTCAGCTGCGTGTCGGCTTCCTGCGCGGGCGCCTGCAATCGCGGCAGCGTCACGTGGGCGTCATGGTTGAGCGATTTCTGCTGGCGCCGCGAGCGCGTGAGCGCGTTGTGCCGCAGGTTGGGAGCGAGGCTCTGCAGGGCGAACTTCACGTTCAAAGCGGCGAGTACGGCGCGATGCTGGGCGCCGGCAAGCCGGCGCGTCCCCTCGGCGAAGGTCCGCAGCGCGCCGACCGCGCGCTCGCTGCCCGAGGTCGCCTGCGCCAGCCCGGAGGCGAGCGCCACGGCGCCCGCCTGCGCCCTGCCCGACCCCTCGGCCAGCAGGCCGGCGCCGTAGCTCGCCTTCGAGATCCCCTCCCGCATCTGGGCGACGCCGCTGGCTGCCCGGCCCAGGTTGCGGCCTAGGCGGCCCAGCTGGGCCAACGGCCCCGCTTCGGCTCCCGACGCCAGCAGGCTGCCGGCCTGGCGCAGCGGCGCGACCGCGCGCGAGACCTGCGCCGGGCCGATCACCGCCTGGACGCCAGGCAGGGCGGCGATCCGGTGCTGCCAGCGGCCCAGCGCCGCCAGCCGGCCGGGTTCGGTGACGGTGCCGCGGTCGGTGCTGGCGACAATCACGAACGGGGCGTCGTAACCGGGGCCGATCGCCCGCTCGATCTGTTCGAAGTCCTTCCTGATCGGATCGTCATGGGCGAGCTGGGTCTGGCTCGGCGGCCCGGTCTTCAGCCCGACCGCCGGCACCGCGAGGACGAGGACGACGGCCCCGATCGCGATCGCAACCGGGGCGGGGCGGCGCAGGGCAGCCGTGACCAGGATCATCAAGCGCGAGCGGCCCGTGCCCGGCGCCGGGCCGATGCGCCAGCGATCCAGGTTGGGGCCGAGCATGGTCAGCACGGCGGGGCCGGCCACGACGGCGACCAGGACGCTGAGGGCGACGACCAGCGCCAGCGTCGCCGCCAGCGAGCCGAGCAGCGAGCCGGGGACGATGAAGAACGCGACCAGCATCGAGAGCATCAGGGTGCTGCCGGCGAAGACGGTGGTGCGTCCGGCGGTGCGCCGCGTGGCCCGGGCGGCGTCGAGCGGCTCGGCCCCGGCCGCGAGCTCTTCGCGAAAGCGCGAAACCATCAGCAGCGCGTAGTCGACGCCGAGCGCCAAGCCCATCATCGTGCAGACGGTCAGGGCGAAGGCGTCGACGCTGAACCAGTTGGTCAGGATCGAGAGCAGGCCGCGCGAGCTGATCACGGTGACGGCGCCAAAGGCGAGCGGTATCGCAGCCGCGACCGGTGAGCGGAAGACGAGGAGCAGGACGATCAAGAGGATCGGCAGGGCGATCAGCTCGCCGCGCTCGGTGGCGGCGATCGAGTCGTCCTGGATCGCCCGCGAGAGGGTGGCGAAGCCCGTCTGGGTCTGTCGCACAGGCGAGTGGACGTTTGCTTCGAGGATCCGGTTCAGCTCCGGGACCGTCTCGTTGACCGCCTCGTCGATGCCGACGTGAAAGTCGGCGATGACGATGGCGCTGCGCGGGTTGGGGCGGAGACGCTGCACCGTGCCCAGGTCCCAGGGGGAGAGGGTGGTCACGGCCGGGTCGCGCCGCAGCGCTCGGATCAGCGCCGGTCCCTGGCGGTCGAGAGCTTTGGCCGGCCCGCGCAGGAGGATCACGAACGGCGCGCTCTCTCCGAAGTGCTCTCGCAGCATCTCGTTGGCGCGCGATGAGGCGGTCCCGGGGATCTCGAGGCTGGTCGGGCTGAGCTTGCCCTCGACCCCGGCGCCGATCGCACCGAGGGCGACGAGGGCGACGAGGGCGGTGGCGAGCACGCGGCGGGGGTGACGCAGCAAGGTCGAGTGCCGTGGGCCGTTCCGACGGCGCGCGCCGCCCCTCCCCTCCCTGCTCCTGCTTAGAACCACCGTGCTAGTTTGGCGGTCGGGGGCTACGGAGGGGGCTGACGATGCGGAAGACTCTGTTAAGAACGCTGGTTTTAGTGGTGGTGCTGGCGTTGGTCGCGGCGGCGGGCGCCCAGGCGATCAAGCTGCGGATCGGCAACATCGTCATCGTCGCCGACGGCGGCTTCTCGCCAACCAAGCTGCCGAAGAACGAAAACGCGCCGATCACGCTGCACGGCTTCGCCAAGTTCTCGACGATCGACGGGACCCGGCCCTCGCCGCTGCGGCAGCTGGTGCTGGAATTCGACAAGCACGGCGCGGTCGAGACGCGCGGCCTGCAGAAATGCACGATGGCGAACCTGGTCGCGACGACGACGAAGCAAGCCCGAAAGACCTGCGGGGACGCGATCGTCGGCACCGGCTTCGGCACCGCCTTGGTGGAGCTGCCCGAACAGAGGGGGATCGAGGCCTCCTCGGCGCTGACTCTCTTCAACGGTCCGGTGAAGCACGGCAACCCGACCGTGCTCGGCCACGCCCATCTCGACTACCCGGCACCGACCACCTACGTCATCCTGATCGAGATCCAGAAGGTCCACCACGGTCGCTACGGCTTCAAGACCGTGGCCGACTTCCCCCGCATCGCCAACGACTACGGCTCGCCGATCTCCGGCCACCTGAAGATCGGCAAAACCTGGCAGTACAAGGGCAAGACGCTCAGCTACGCCAACGCCCACTGCGCCGACGGCCGCCTCCAGGCCAAGGCCCAGTTCAGCTTCAAGGACGGCAGCTTCGTCCAGGGCACGGTCTTCAAGCCCTGTCAGGTGCGGAAGTAGAGGCTGCTGGACACCCGGCGCTACCCTGTGGGGTGCCTGGGTGTTTAGGAGGCGATGATGCGAAAGCGGTTACTGGTAGTTGGTGCGCTCCTCGTGACGAGCGCCGTGCTGGTCGCCGGCGCGGGGGGGGCGACGGTCAGGGTCGGGACGCTCGTGCTACGCGCGGACGGAGGTTTCGAGCCACAGGTGCTGCCCAAGCGCTCCTACGCGCCGATCCACTTCCAGGGTCACGGGGATATCGAAACCACCGACGGCTCGGTGCCGCCGGCCCTGCAGCACGTGAAACTCGACTTCGACCGCGACGGGCGCCTTACCACCGCCGGCCTCGGCTTTTGCCCGCCGGCCCGGATCGAAGCGGCCACCCCCGAACAGGCACGACAGAGCTGCCGCGGCGCGATCGTCGGCAGCGGGCATCTTGCGGCGACGGTCCCCCTGGCGGGTTTTGGCCGGATCGAGCTACGCTCGCCGCTCACCCTGTTCAACGGTCCTCGCCGGGACGGCAACCCGACCGTCGTCGTCCACGCGCAGGCCCCGTTCCCGATCGGCGAGACCTACGTCGTGATCGTGCCGATCGAAAGGCGGCACGGCATCTACGGCTATCGCGCCTCCTTCGACGTCCCACCGATCGCCGGCGGCTTGGGCGCACTCACCCACCTCGATGCGAGGGTCGGCCGTCGCTACCGCGTCGGGGGTGCCGAGCGCAGCTACGTCTCCGCCCGCTGCTCGGACAGCATCCTCCAGACCCAAGGCTTCTTTTCCTTCGCCGACGGGACGGTCATCTACGGCAGCGTCTTCAGGGTCTGCCGGGCGCAGCGATAAAGCGCCTCCGCGGAACGCTCCCAGGCGGCACACGATGGCGCGATCGCGGTCCTTCTTATACTGCCGGCCCGAGGGCCGTTAGCTCAACCGGTAGAGCAGGAGACTCTTAATCTCAAGGTTGAAGGTTCGAGTCCTTCACGGCCCATCGCGATCCCCCGCTCCAAGGCCGGCCTGCCGGATTGGCCTATGCCTCGTAGCGCCCCGGTTTTGGCCTACTTGCGGACCCTGCTTTGACCAGCTTCTTGAGCGTCGAGGTCGTCGTCGAGAGAAGCCGGTCGGCGGGCACGTCGATCTTCAAGGCGACAGCCTCCGCAATCTCATCCGCCTTCATCGGATGCCCGGCATCGCGCAAGATCTCGAGGCAGTCGTCCTCCGCCGCGCCGGTTCGCCAAGCGACCCGTCGAGCGATCAGCAACCTCTCCTCATGCTCCTCCTGATAGCTGGGATCGACCCAGACGGCGCTAGCCCGGAGCTTCGCCGCGCCTGCCGGCTTGATGCTCGCCGTGCCTGACCGAATGCGACCCGTCCTGGCAGGCTGCCAACTCCAGTCCTCCTTGGCGAGCTTTCCGATCATCACGGCGAGGACACGAGTTGGCTCTCGGTTCCGCAGCGCCTTATCGGCATCCTCATCGATGTCGAACTGAACCACGCAGAACCAGCCTCCACGCGGTCCATGCGATTCCCAACTCGACTGGTTGCGGCTTGCCTTGACCTCTAGCCCGCCCTCCGTGCCGTGCTGAACCGAGTCGGCGGGGTACACGCCGCGGGGAAGCAAGTCCGGATAGCCGTTGTGGTGGATGTTCTTGACCAGCGCCCGCGAAAGCCGGTCGAGCCGATCGACGACGGTGCGGCTGATGAATCCGGAAAAGCCAGCCGGATCGAGTAGCTCCTCCATTCGGTCGAAGCCCTTGTCGACCATCATCGAGTTCACGTCATGCAGAAGGTCGTGTAGATCCTCGACCATCCGCAATGCGTCCTGCGGGCGCAGGTTGTAGGGCAACTCGCAGTCGGTCTTTAGGCCGTCTTGATCAGTGGGAGCTTTTTCCGTGAACCGCGACACGTGCGGCATCTTTACGCACCGCCGTGACGCCTGCTGAGGAATGACCGTCCACTCGTCCATTCGTAGCCCTCGGGTCGCGGACGGCAAGTCGCTTGAGTGCCGGGATCCCCGTGCGGGCAACCTCGGCGTAGGTCGGGTCCAACTCAACTCCAATGCTTCGGTAGCCGATCGCCTCCGCCGCCGCCAAGGTTGAGCCGGAACCCGCGAACGGATCGAGGACGACTCCCTCGCCCAGCGGCAGGATCGCTCGGACAACCTCGCGCAGGAACGACTGTGGCTTGAGGCTTGGATGGGGCGCAAGCTCGCGCTCTTTGCGCTGAGTGGGGCGCGAGGGAATCACGTCGCCGAATGGCCTTTCTTCGCTGATGCGCCTGAGTCCGCCCGTCTTCCAGGTCCGAAGGTTGTCCTGCACTCGCCCTTCCAGCGGCTTACGAAACAGAACCCACGGCTCGTGTTGGGACTTCGGCATCACTGACACGTCAGGGAATTCCTCGTGCGCATTCTTGGGACGGTCGCCACCTCGCAGCGTCTGCACGAGTCGAATGACCTCTCCTCGTCGCTCGTACCCGGCCGTCTGAATCGCCGCTGAGAGAACGTTCGACACCAATGGATTCGATGCCACCAGGACGTGGGCACCTGGAACAAGGGTGCGGCGCAGCGCTTTTGCCCAATGGTGAAAGAAGTCGAAAAGGTTCTCTAGATCTCTCTGCGAGAGGATCGAGAAGCGTGGAAGGGGCGAGCGCGTATGGCCATCGAAGCTCGGTGGGATGCGCCAGATTCCTCCCTTGCCGTTGAGCCGCTTCTCATTCTCCTTCGCCGTGTACTCGACAAGGCCGTAGGGCGGGTCGGTTACAACTCCGTGGATCGACTGGGCGCGCCGATCGCGAAGCCAGTCAAGACAGTCGGCTGTGTAAAAGGATGCCCTGCCGCACCTGAAGGCTGGACCGCTCACCGCCGCACAAGCTTGTATCTGCCCCGCGCCATCCGGGCGAACAGCGGCGGGGAAGAGTCCGTCCTGAGCCTCAGGTACGACCGAACCGACGAAGGGGCTACCCGTCCGGCGAGCTTCTCCTCGACGACGGTGTGAATCTCCTTGACCGACGCTCCTTTGGGCTTGCTCTGCAATGCAGCCACGATGGCATCTCGGATTTGACCTGGGGCGCGGCGATTGGAATTGTTGTTCTGACCCAACGTTGTCCTTCTCTGTAAGACGTCTAGACGTCAAAGTACCGGGTCGGCCGGACGCCGACCCTCACAGGACTGCCTTACGGCCGACTTCCACGCAATCGGGGCTATTCGCCAGGACTGCCGCCGGCAGCGCCACCCAGGCCACCGAACGGGTTCTGCAACGTTTCCTTGCCTGCTGCGCGCTGAGCTTTGGCGAGTTTCTTCGTTTGCGCCTTGAAGCGCTTGGCGCGTTTGCGGTATTCGGCCAGCTGTTTTTCGATTGCCTTTGCTTCCGTCTTTGCGGGCGCCCGCGCGGTCGCCCGCAAGGTTGCCGCGTCGCCAGCGGCGAAGTTGCCGTCGAAGTACTCGTAGATCGCCAACGTGCTGAGCGAGCCGAGGCTTGGCTGTTGCTCGGCGGCGATCCGCTGCGCCGCCACCGCCTCAGCGACGTTCGATTCGATTTCGGCGAGGCCGGTCGAGCCGGATTCCGCCAGCCTGAAGAAGGTTCCGGCGAGCAGCTGCGCGGCGGCGGCGCTCGGTTCGTCACCAGCCTGCTTCAGGTAGCGGCTCCACGACTGCGACGCGGTTTTGAAGTCTTCGCGGGCCGAGGCGGAAACCGTGGGAACTTCGGTTTCCGAGGTGACTTCGATCTGGGCGTTGCCGGCCGAGATCCGGGCTCTCGTCAAGGCCAGCAGCAGCTGCTCGTCGCCGGGGCTCTTTGCCAGCCGCCGTTCGATCCGTTCAGCCCGTTCGTCGAGTACCTGGCTGGCGCTGCTGGAGCTCGAGCCGCCGACCAGTTCGCCGAGGTTGAGCGGGCCGACGACGAGGAAGAGGCTGGTGCCCATCAGCAAAGCGAGGATCGCGTAGACGACACGAACCACGTGCTTCCGTTTTCCCTGGATGTCGAAGAGCATCCGCCGCTCGCCGCTCGATGCCATCGGTCTTATCGCTCCTGCGTCGAGGGTTTGGCCATTCCTCCGCTCGCCCTCGGCCTACCGAAGGCCCGCGCTAGCAAGATACTCAACTCGTACAAAGCAAGCAGGGGGACCATCTCGATCAGCATCGAAATCGGGTCGACACCGGGCAACGCCGCGGCAACCAAGGCGATCGCCAGGTAGGCGTAGCGCCGGTTGGCGCTGAGCTGGGCGACGCTGACAATGCCAAGCCGGGTGACCGCGAGGATCGCCAGCGGCACCTGGAAGACGATGCCCCCGGCGAGCATCGTCATCGAGAAGAAGCTGTAGTAGTCGCGGGCGCGAACCTGGACGTTGAACTGGCTGTCGTTGAAGTTGAGCAGGAACTTGACCGCCGCCGGCATAACGGCGAAATAGGCGAAGGCCACACCGATCAGGAAGAGCACGGGGGCCATCAGCATGATCGGCAGGGCGATGCGGCGCTCGGCGTCGCTGAAGGCGGGCACAACGTATGCGTAGGCCTGGTAGATCAGCACCGGCAGCGAGAGGACGATCGCCCCGTACACGGCGACGGTCAGGGTGGTCGTGAACGGCTCGGTCACGCCGAAGGTGAGCAACTGCTGGTGATCGCTCGGTAGCGGCCCGGAGGCGATTTCGAGCAGCAGATGGTTCTGCCAGAAGCAGAGCGCCAGGGCGACGCCGAAGGCGGCGGCGCAGACGACGATCCGGCTGCGCAGCTCGTCGAGGTGCTCTACCAGCGAGAGGCGGTCCTCATGGGAGACCGGCCTTACGCGGCGGGACATCCCGGACCTGGCCTCAGCCATCTAAGGCCGCTTGTGTGCGACCGGCTCCTCGTGCGCGGCGGTCTCGCTTCTGCCGGGCTCGACCTCGTGAGGCGGCGAGGGCCGCTCCTGCTCGTCGTCGTCGTCGCCGCTAACCGAGCCGCGGAACTCGCGGATGCCCTTGCCCAGTGAGCGACCGAGCTCCGGCAGGCGCTTGGGCCCGAACACCACCAGGGCGATGATCAGGACCAGGGCTATCTCGAGGGGACCGATGTTTCCGAGCATCGACCCATGGTAACGGTCGATCGCGGCAATCGGATCACGTCGAATTGGGCGCGCTCGCCTACCCGGTTCTGGGGTTTTCTGCCGTCACTACGGGAAACTGCGGATTAAAACCCCGCCTCGCGTGTTCGATATTCAAGCGATGAGCAACGCGAGCCGCACAGGGACGAAGGCAGGCACCGGACTTCACGTCTGCCCCGAGTGCGGCTCGAACCTGGTCCAGCCAACCCGCTGGGAGCAGACCGCGAAGCGAGGGCACTGGCGTCTCTGGCGCCGCTGCCCAGAGTGCGAGTGGCGCCGCGACGGCATCCACGGCGAACACGAGATCGATGCGTTTGACGAGGTGCTCGACGACGGTGCCGAGGCTCTCGCCCATGAGCTGGAAGAGCGCGAACGAGAGAGCATGCGGCACGTCGCGGAGGCCTTCTCGACTGCCCTCGCCGCGGACTTGATAACCGCGGACGACTTCCGCGCTCAGCTGTAGCGCTGGACGACACCGTCGGCGACCAGGTCGAACAGCTTGCGCCGTTCGGCATCGAAGCCTGCGGAGCCAAGCTGGCGCTTGCCTTCCGCGACCATCTCCAGGGCGCGGGAGCGGACCTGTCGCAGGGCGCCGGTGGCTGCGATGCGGTCGCAGAGGGCCTCGGCGGTGGCGGCATCCAAGGAACGCAGCTCGATCGATCGAATCCCCGCATCCCGCTCGGCGGCGAGGATCAGCGGCAGGGTCACGGTTCCGTCGAGCAGGTCCGTCCCCCGCGCCTTTCCGGTGCGCTGCGGCGGCCCGGAGACGTCGAGCACGTCGTCGAGCAGCTGGAAGGCGAGGCCGATCGCGGCGCCGAAAGCGCCCAATGCCCCATCGTCGTGACCGAGCCGGCAGGCGCATTCGAACAGGGTCGCGGTCTTCAGGCGGCAGCGCTCCAGGTAACGGCTCTCGGCGATCGAGATGTCATATGCGTCCTGGCGCTGGGCAAGCTCGCCGCGGGCGAGGGCGACGGAGGCGGCAGAGAGCAACTCGATCGCGCGCAGATCACCCGCGCCGGCCAACAGCGCAAAGGCGCGCGAGAAGAGCAGGTCGCCGCTAGCCGTAGCGCGATCGCGGCCGGAGGTGGCGGCGACCGTCGGCCGGCCGCGGCGCAGCGGCGCTTCGTCGAGGACGTCGTCGTGGACCAGCGTCGCCATGTGAATCAGCTCGATCGCGGTGGCGGCCCGCACCGCCTCCTCTCCCGCCTCCTCGCCGGCGCAGAGCAGGACCAGCAACGGGCGCAGCCGCTTCCCCCCCGCCTCCAGCGTCATCGCTGCATCGGCGGCGAGCAGCTCGCCATGGCCGCGACCCTGATCGCGAAGCATCTCCTCGACCTGCCCGAGACGGGTCGGCAGCCAGCGGCTCGAGGCGTCGAGGACCGCGGTGACCGGAGGAGGAACTGCCGAGTGGCGGGTCACTCCCAGTGCCCTGTCACCGAGCGACGCCGCTGTGGATCGCGATGATCCCGCCGGCGAGAACGGTCCAGCGGATCCGCTCCAACCCGGCTGCGTCCATCTTCTCGGCCAATCCGCGCGGGCTGGGGAAGCCGCGCACCGACTCGGGCAGATAGCTGTAGGCCTCCGAGTCCCCTGCGAGCGCTCCAAGGATCGGCACGGCGCGGTCGAACCAGAGCGAGTAGAAGCTCGAAAGCGGCGGCCGCGTCGGCTGGGTGATCTCCAGGATCGCCAGCCGCCCGCCGGGGCGAAGGACACGGCGCATCTCGACCAGGCCGGCGTCGAGGTCGGAGAGGTTGCGGACCCCGAAGCCGACGGTAACTGCGTCAAACCGCCCGTCGTCGTAGGGGAGGCGCAGCGCGTCCGCCCACTCGAAGCGGACACCGGAGGCCCCATGCCGCGTGGCCTTCTCCCTTGCCAGGTCGAGCATCGGCTCGGAGAAGTCGCAGCCGATCACATGGCCGCCCGGGGTGACGCGCCCGGCCAGCTCCAGCGCCAGGTCGCCGGTGCCGCAGCAGACGTCGAGGGCGGAATCGCCGGGGGCCAGCTCGGCCCGGGTGGCGGCTCGCTGCCGCCAGCGATGGTGAAGCCCGGCGGTCATCACCGAGTTGAGCAGGTCGTAGCGACCGGCGATGCGGTCGAACATGCGGTTGACCTGCCCCGCGAACTGGGCGGAGTCCCTGGAGGGCTTGGCGGGGTTAGTCGAGTGAGGCGAGGAAATCGGCGAGCTCGTTGAGCTTCTTCGGCGGCAGGTCGCGGAAGGAAGGCATGATACCCGGGCCGATCTCGACAGAGCGGATGATCGCGGCGCGCGGCACCCGCTGCGCGATATGGGTCAGTTCCGGGCCGGGGCCGTTGTTGCCGTTCTCGCCGATCTTGTGGCAGGCGAGACAGCCGGCGCCGGTGACGACCTCCTTGCCCGCCTCGTAGCGAGGCGCGACTTCCATCTCGATCTCGGTCGGCGAGCCACCGGTGGCGCCGAGAAAGGTCAGATAGGCCATGGCGCCGATCGTCAGCACGCCGGCGGTGGTGGCGATCGGCCGCCGTGCAGGGTTGCGCTCCGGGCCGCGGTCGTAGAAGGGCAGGAGGAGGAGCAGGGCCATGCAGACGGTCGGGATCCCGATCGTCGCGATCGGGACCAGCTCCGGCGGCTTGATCACGCGCAAAACCTCGAAGAGGAAGAAGAAGTACCACTCCGGGCGAGGCACGTAGGTGGTGCTGGTCGGGTCGGCCTTGGGGCCCTGCTCGGCGCCGAGCACGATCGACATCAGGACGATCACGCCGACCACCAGCAGCGCCATCGTCGAGTCCTTCAGCACCGCGTAGGGGAAGAAGGGCTTGCCCTTCTTCTTCAGCAGCTCGTACTCCTCGAGATACGCCTGCTTGTCGCTGGGCTTCATCGCGCGGGGGTCCCTCCGTTGCCCTCGCTGCCTGCCTCGAGCCGCGCGACCGGGGCGGCGATCTTGGGCTTCTCCGCGCGCAGCCAGGGCGGCGCCGTCGTGCCCAGCTTGACCACGAGGTAGAGGTGGGCGCCGATCAGGGCGATGATCGCGCCCGGAACGAGAAGCATGTGGATCGCGTAGAAGCGCGAAAGCGTCGTCGCCCCGAGCTCCGGGCCGGCGCGCAGGAAGTCGCTCAGGTAGGGCCCGACGATCGGGCCGGTGCCGTTGATGTTGATGCCGACGACCGAGGCCCAGAAGGAGCGCTGGTCGAAGGGCAGCAGATAGCCGGTGAAGGCCATCGTCATCGTCAGGATCAGGAGGACGACGCCGATCACCCAGTTGAGCTCGCGGGGGTACTTGTAGGCGCCGAAGAAGAAGGTGCGCCCCATGTGGAGGAAGATCAGGATCACCATCACGCTCGAGCCCCATTTGTGCATGCCGTGCACGAAGGCGCCGAGGAAAACGTCGTTGTTGATGTGGGCGATCGAGGCGTAGGCCTGGGTGGTGGAGGGCGTGTAGAACATCGCCAGGAAGACGCCCGTCGTCGCCTGCACGATGAAGGCGAAGAGCGTCGCCGACCCGAGCGTGTAGAACCAGTTGGTCCCCTTCGGCACCTTGCGGTAGAGCATCCCCGTGAGGAAGCCCGTCGCGGCGGTGCGCTGGTCGACCCAGGCGAGGACGTCGGCGGGTGCCTCCTTGGCGCGGTCGGCGAGCCGGCTTGCGTCGGAGGGCCGCTCCGGCGGCGAGGCTTTCAGGTCGGCCGGGGCGGCGCCCTTGGCGCCGTTGCCCTGACCCGGTTTGGCCGGTTTGCGAAGGGGGGCGGGGATCAGCGAATCGAGTTTCATCGTCGGCTATCCATCAACCGCTCGGGGGTGGGAAGGTGGACGGTCGGGGGGGATAGAGATACTCCCAGACGCCGCCGGTGAACTCGCCCGGGTCGCGGGCGCGAACCGGCTCCAGCTGCGAGGTGACGCTGTAGCGAGGGCCTAGCTCGACCTGGCCGTTGCGGATCCGGGTCTGGAACTGGTCGAGGGGGCGTACCGGGGGGCCGCCGATCCGCTTGCCCTGGAAGTCGTAGACGCCACCGTGACAGGGGCAGATGAAGTTGCCGGCGGCCTCGATGAAGCGGACCGGGCAGCCGAGGTGAGCGCAGCGGTTGGAGACCGCGACCATCCGCTTCGGATCCTCGCCGAACTGCTTCGACCCCCTGCGCACGTAGGCGGTCGTCTTGCCGGCGTCCCCGATGCCCTCGGTCTCGGTGAAGACGACCTGGCGGTAGGTGTCTTCGACGAAGTCCCCGACCGGGCCGACTGCCTCCCAGCGCTCCTTGCCACGGTGGAAGATCGGAGCCACGGCGAAGCCGACCGCAGGCAGGACGATCGCGGCGCCGGCGATGCCGCCGAGGCCCTGGGCGGCGACCGTGAAGGCACGGCGGCGGGTCATCGACTCGCCCTCGAAGTAGCCGGGAGGCGCAGGCTTCGCCCGCTCCGCCGGGCTCGCCTCGGTCCCGTTTCGCTTGTTCGCCTCGTCAGCCAATGTCTGCCAGGTGCAAGGGCCGTCCAGTTTATTCCCTCGGCGGCAAGACCGAAGTCGAGGCGGTCCCAGCCTGGGCTTTTGTGTACGGCGGATTAACGCCGGGAGCAACGCGGGTGGGCGGGCTGGTATAAGCGCCGGGCGTGTTTCTTTGCCGACCAGGTCGGCTGCATTCTTGGGAAGGGGAGACGAAATCTGCCGAGCCGCCGCCCACCGATGAGGTGGGCTCGACGAAATGGCGATCGCGGCGCCGCCGGCGCCGGCAGCCGGCTGCCTTTTGCCCTGCGGCAGCCGCGCGCCCTGCTCGCGGTGGCGGTAGCGGCGATCGTGGCGCTCGCCGTGCTCGGGCAGGGTGTCGAGGACGAGTTGCGCCCCACCTCCCTCAGCGTCCCGGGGACCGAATCGGGAGAGGCAAACTCGCTGGTGCACCGCTACTTCGGCGACAGCGCTCCCTTCGCGATCTTGCTCCAGGGCCCGCGGTCCGCTCTCGACCGTCAGGGCCCGGCGCTGATCCGCGAGCTGCGCTCGGACCCGGCGGTCTCGACGATCTCCCCCTGGGACAAGGGCAGCGTCGGGCGCCTGCGGCCCGGGCCGCGCAAGGCGCTGATCCTGGTCGACTTCCACGTCAGCACCGAGGAGGCGGTGCGGGACACGGTTCCCTACCTCGACCGCACGCTGGAAAAGCGGATCACTCGCCCGGTGCGAGCGGCACAGACCGGCTTTGCCAGCCTCTCGCGCGCGATCATCGACGAGTCGGTCCACTCGACCGAAGTGGCGGAGCTGGTCGCGATTCCCTTCCTGTTGATCGTGCTGCTGCTCGTCTTCCGCTCGCCGATCGCCGCCGCTATCCCGCTCGCCTTCGGCGCGGTGACGGTGACCGCCTCGCGAGGGGTCCTCGCGATCGCGGCCAACTGGATCGCGATCGACGGTTTCGCCTTGACCGTCTGCACGATGATGGGCCTGGCGCTCGGCGTCGACTATGCGCTGCTGATGGTCTCCCGCTTCCGCGAGGAGCTGGAGACCGGCACCGAGCCGCTGGAGGCGGCGCGGATGACGCGGCGGACCGCGGGTCGCACCACGGCCTTCGCCGGCTCGACTCTGTTCCTGGCGATGCTGGTGACCCTCTTCGTGATGCCGGGGACGCTGCTCGTCTCGCTGGCGGGCACCGCGATCGTCGTCACCGGGATCAGCGTCCTCGTCGCGGCGCTGGTCGGTCCGGCGTTGCTGGTCGTGACCGGCCACAACGTCAACCGCTGGCGGATCGGTGGCGACGGCGACGGCGCGGGCGTGATGACGCTGGTGCGGGCGGCCCTCAGCCGGCCCCTGCTGGCGGCGATCCTGATAGGCGTGATCGTGCTGCTGCTCGCGGCGCCCCTCCTCGCCTTGAAAACCGGGCCGCCGAGTGCCGAGCAGCTGCCCTCATCCAATCCGGCCCGCGAGGAAGCCGAACTGATCGCCGACGCGATCGGGCCGGGCTGGGAAGCCCCGTTCGTGCTCGTCGCCGTTTCGGACAAGGGGCCGATCACGGAAGCGGACAGCCTCGCCGCGCTGACCCGTTTGCAGCAGCGGATCGCTGCCGACCGCGGCGTTCAGGCGGTGATCGGCCCGGCCCAGATCAGAAAGCAGGTGCGGCCCCTGCAGAAGAGTGGCAACGACCTGCTGGCCGGCCGCGGAGAACTCAACCCGGATCAGCTGAAGCGGTTGGGGACGAAGCTCGGGAGCGCAACCGACGGCATCAAGCAGCTCCGCTCAGGCCTGGAGAAGGCGAGTTACGGAGCCGGCCTGCTGGCCAGCGGGTCGGGTCGGGCGGGCGCCGGAGCCGAACAGCTGGGAGGGGGAATAGGCCGAGTCGCCTCGGGAGCCGAAAAGGCCGTAGGGGCTCTGAACCGCCTCGCCGACGGCTCCGGGAAGCTGGCCGAAGGCCAGCGCACCGCACAGCTCGGGGCCTTCTCCGTAAAGGGGGCCTCGGAAGGCCTCTTGAACAGCCTCAAGGGCAACGGGCTGGAACGAGCGCGGAGCCTGCGCGCCGACCTGAAGCAGCGAGCGGCTGCCGATCCAAGCCTCGAGCCGCAGGCCCGCGAAGCGGAAAGGCTGGTCGAAGCGCTGGCGATCGCGCGCAACGAAGCGCAGCGCCTCAACGGCCAGGCGACGAGACTTCACGACGGCCAGACGAGGCTCGCCGACGGAGGCGCCAAGCTGCACAAAGGCGCGGCCCGCCTGGCCAACGCCGCCGGCCGGCTGCCCAGTGGCCTGGAACGGCTCGAAAACGGCGCCACGCAGCTGGCCGACGGCCTCGGCCGGCTCCGTGGCGGCGCCGACACGCTGGAAGAGCGCTTGGCCGAAGGCTTCCAGCGCTCGCGGCCGCTGCAGACCGGCCTGCGCCGAGCCAACGTCAGGGTCTCCGTCGGCGCGGACCGCGTCGACCGCAAGATCGACCGCCTGCGCCACTCCTCGCCGGGGATATTCGACTCCGGCTATTTCGTCCTCTCGGCACTGCAGGGGGCGCCGGAGGAAGAGCGGACGCGCGTCTCCCGCATCGTCGACGTCGGCAACGGCGGGCAGGCGGCGCAGATCGTCGTGATCCCCCGCTACACCTTCAACACGCCCGGGTCGGAACGCCTCAACGAGCGGCTGAAGCGGGATGCCGACGGGCTCGCCGCTGCTACCGGCGTCACCACCGGCGTCACCGGCGGCGCCGCTGAACTCATCGACTACACCAGCGTGATCTCCGAACGGATCCCGATCGTGATCGCCGTGATCACGATCGCCACCTTCCTGATCCTCGTCGTGATCCTGCGGGCGCTGCTGCTGGCGGCGATCGCCGTGGCGCTGAACCTGATCACGGTCGCCGTCGCCTTCGGAGTGCTGACCCTGCTCTTCGACGTCCCCGAGGGCTGGCCGCTCGGCGGCCACACCTACGTCGATGCGATCGGGGCGGCGGGGATCTTCGGGATCATCTTCGGCCTCTCGATCGACTACGCCGTGTTCCTGCTGATGCGGATGCGCGAGCACTACGAGAACAACAGCTCGAACGAGGAGGCGATCGTCTTCGGACTCGACAAGACGGCGCGGGTGATCACCGGCGCGGCGGCGATCATGATGGCCGTTTTCGTCGCCTTCGCCGGCGCCAACATCGCCACGGTCAGCCAGCTCGGCACGGGGTTGACGGTCGCGGTGCTGCTCGACGCCACCGTGGTGCGGATCGTGCTGCTGCCGGCTCTCATGCTGCTGCTCGGCGACAGGGTCTGGTGGCTGCCGCGGCCGCTGGAGAGAATCCTGCCCGAGATCGATCTTCATGGCTCCCGAGCGGGTTAGGAGTAAGGCCAGATAAGAACTTATGTATTTTTGATGGCAGGTTGAGAACAGGGGAGCCGGGTGGGCGCTTCGCGCCAGCGCCGGTCCGGTCAGCGTAAACAGGAGGATCGATCTAGTGGGAAGCTCAGCAGGAATGACGCCGCTGCCGAAACTGAGCCTGGCCCTGGCCGTGGCGCTGCTCGTCGCGGTTCCCGTCGCACTGGCTGCGGAAGAACCGACCCGAGACGAATACGTCGCCAGGGTCGAGCCGATCTGCAAGGCCAACACGGAGGCCAACTCGCGCATCCTCAAGGGCGTCAAAGACCAGGTCGAACAGGACAAGCTCGTGCCGGCGGGCAAGCGTTTCATCCGCGCCTCCTCCGCGCTCGGCAAGGCGGTTACGCAGATCAACCAGGTTCCGCGCCCGGTCGCGGACGACGCCAAGCTAACGAAATGGATCGACTACCTGAAACAGGAGAAGACCTACCTGCAGAAGATCGGCAGCGCCCTGAAGTCCAAGGACAAGTTCCATGCACAGAAACTCGCCGTGCAGCTCAATCGCAACAACAACAAAGCCAACAACACCGTGATCAGCTTTGGCTTTGAAGAGTGCCGGATCGACTCCTCCAGGTTCATCTAGTTGAAACGAGGCGGGCTGATCGCGCTGACGCTCCTCGTCATGTTCGGCGTGGCGGCTGTCGCGCGGGGGGAGGTCGAAAAAGACGGGAACGTCATCGTCACGTTCGACGGGGGCATCTCGCCGCGGGCGCTGCCCCGCACGGGCGTAGCCCCCGTGGCAGTCACAATCGACAGCAACGTCAGGTCATCCGACGGTACCGACCCACCCCCGCAGCTGCAGACGATCTCCATCGGCATCAACAGCAGCGGCAAGGTGTTCGACCGCGGGCTGCCGACCTGCAGGATCCGCCGCATCCAGCCGACGACGGTCGCGGCGGCGCAGCGGATATGCGGGGGGGCGATCATCGGCCACGGCCACGTCCGTGTTCGCGTGCACCTCGCGAATCAGCATCCCTTCACCTTCAAGGGCCCGCTGCTCGTCTTCAACGCCGAGCGCTCCGGGGGCCAACGGCGGCTCCTCGCCCAGATCTACGGGAGCAGGCCGCCGTCCGCGTTTGTCCTGACATTCAAGATCCTCAAGAAGAGGGGCACCTTCGGGACGGTGATCCGCACGAAGCTGCCGCAGGAAGCGCTCAAGTGGGCCTACATGACGCACTTCGACATGAAGCTGCAACGGACATACACCTACCGGGGCGAGCGGCACAGCTACATAAGCGCCGGATGTGCGGCTCCCCCGGGGTTCCCTGGCGCCGTCTACCCGTTTGCCCGCGCGAGGTTTGGCTTCGCGGGCGGTAAGCAAGTCTCCACCACGTTGGTCCGCAGCTGCAAGGTGAGATAGCCCTCAGCGGCCTCCGATGGCGCGGACGGCCTGTCGCCATCGACTCGCCACCTCGTCCTCGCGGCCCTCGGTGTGGAGTTGGGCGCAGAGGCCGATCAGGTCGGCCAGCTCGTGCACGGCCTTGGCGTCGCCCAGCGCCGCAAGGCGCTCGATGCCGAGCGCGTAGAGATAGTCACCGGCGAGCAGGGCGAGATCGGCGTCATGGCCGGCGAGCAGCCTCGCCTTGCCGTAGTGGAGCAGGTAGCCCTCGCGCACGGCCTCGATCACCAGCGCGTACTCGGCCGGGGCCCTGACCGCCCGAGGGCCGGAGGCAACCAGGAGACCGAGGGCGGGGTCCTCGCTCGAGTCGACCACGTGCGGGGAGATCGGGGTGTCCTCGTCGCGCAACTGCGTCGCGAGGGCTCGAAGAACCGCAGAGGGATCGCTCATAACAGCGCCTCCGCGCTCACCGCAGCGCCTCTTCCAGCGACTCCTCCGCCGCCCCGAGGGTCCGTTCGATCGCCGCCTCGTCGTGGGCGAGGGAGACGAACCAGGCCTCGAACTGCGACGGCGGCGGGTAGACGCCCCGTTCGAGCATCGCCCGGCAGAAGCGGGCGTGGGCCTCGAGATCGGATGCCGCCGCCCCGATGAAATCGTCCACGGGCTCGGCGCTGAAGAAGAGGGTGAGCAGGCCGGGAGCCGAGGCCACCTGCAGCGGCCGCTCGGCGGCAAGCTCGGCCAGACCCGTGGCGAGCCTCTCGGTGAGCGCCCCGAGGCGCCGGTATGCGGCGGGGTCGAGCTGGCGTAGCGTGGCGAGCCCGGCCGCGACGGCGAGGGGATTGCCCGAGAGCGTGCCGGCCTGGTAGACATCGCCGGCCGGGGCGATGCGCTCCATCGTCCGGGCCAGCCCGCCGAAGGCGGCTGCCGGCAGGCCGCCGCCCAGCACCTTGCCGAGCACCGTCAGGTCGGGCTCGACCCCGTAGAGCTGCTGGGCACCGCCGGCGGCGACGCGGAAGCCGCTGATCACCTCGTCGAAGACGAGCAGCGCGCCGGCGTCGCGCGAGGCTGCACGGAGGAACTCGAGGAAGCCGTCCTGCGGGGGGACGACGCCCATGTTGGCGGGCAGCGGCTCGGCGAGCAGCGCCGCTACCGGGTGCTCGTCCAATGCACGGGCGACGGCCTCGCGATCGTTCCACCCCACCACCACCGTGCCCGCCGCCTGCGCCGCGGTCACACCCGGGCTGGCGGGGATGCCGAGCGTCGCGAGGCCGGAGCCGGCGTCGACGAGGAGGCCATCGGAGTGGCCGTGGTAGGCGCCGGCGAACTTGACCACGACCTCGCGGCCGGTGACCGCACGGGCGAGGCGGGTCGCGCTCATCGCCGCCTCGGTGCCAGAGCTGGTCATGCGCAGCATCTCCACCGAAGGGATGCGGGCGCAGACCTCTTCGGCCAACTCGACCTCGCCCGCGGTGGCGGCCCCGTAGCTCGTTCCCCGGGCGGCGGCCGCGGTGACCGCGGAGACGACGGCCGGGTCGGCGTGTCCGAGGATCAGCGGGCCCCAGGAGCAGACCCAGTCGACGTAGCGGTTGCCGTCGACGTCGACCAGCTCGCAACCCTCGCCGCGCTCGACGAAGATCGGCTCGCGGCCGATCTGCCGCATCGCCCGCACGGGGGAGTTGACCCCACCGGGCATCACCCGCAGGGCCCGCCGGTACAGCTCGGCGCTACGAGTGGTCAGCTTCCCACCGCGCGTAGTCCTCGGTGAAATAGTGCAAGCGGATCTTCTTGTACTCGGTCGAGGAGTAGAGGGTGGCCCGGTCGTCGGGCCCCATCCCGCACTCCCCGGCGATCGAGTCGAGGATCGCGTCGCACTCCCGCTTGGAGCGGCCGTGGGCCATCGTGAAGACGCTGTAGGGCCAGTCCTCGTAGGTGGGCCGCTGGTAGCAGTGGGAGATGCCGCGGAAGGACGCCATCAGCCGGCCCGTCTCCAGGATCTCGCCCTGCGGCACCTTCCAGACGCCCATTCCGTTGGCCGAGAAGCCGGCACGGCGGTGGTAGAGGATCGCGGCGACCCGTCGCAGCAGCTTGCGCTCGACCATCGTGCCGAGGTGCTCGAGCAGCTCCTCGGTGGAGACACCCAGCTCGGCGGCCGGCGCGTCGTAGGGGCGCTCGACCGCGTCCATCGGTCCTTGCATCGCGCGGATAGTGGCGACGTCGCGCTCGTCGTAGGGCTGGCGCTCGAGCTCGCGCGGGGGCGCCGCCTCGATCGCGGCGGAGAGGGCGTCGGTGCCCTTCTCCATCTCCAGGTTCATGTTGATCTTGAACAGGGTCAGCGTGGGCAGCTGGCGCATCGACTCGGCGCCGGTCTCACGCATCAGCGCCTCCAGGGTGCCGCCCATGCCCAGCTCGGAGTCTGGGGGAACCGCGATCGTGAACCAGAGGTTGAAGTCGTGGGTGCGCAGGTAGTTGTGGGAGACGCCGGGGTGGGCGTTGACCGCGGCGGCCGCGCGCTGCGGGTGGTCGGCGTCGACTTTGGCGGCGACCAACATCGACTCGTAACCGAGTGCCCGCGTGTCGAAGATCGGGGTGATCTCGCGGATGATCCGCTCGTCGAGCAGGCGCCGGGTGCGGGCGAGGACGTCCTCCAGCTCCAGCTCCGCCTCGGAGGCCAGCAGGGCGAAGGGCTCGGGGTCGAGCGGGAAGCTCGACTGGAGCAGGTTCATCAGGCGCTTGTCGGTCTCGTCCAGCGGAATCGCCGCGCCGTCCTTGCGCGAGCGGGCCTTCGACTGGGGAGCCTTTACCGAAGCCAAGATGCCGCCTCCTTCGCGTAGTAGGTGACGATCGCGTCGGCGCCCGCCCGGCGGATCGAGGTCAGCGTCTCGATCACCGCGGCGCGCTCATCGATCCAGCCGTTGGCCGCGGCAGCCTTCAGCATCGAGTACTCGCCGGAGACATGGTAGGCGGCCACCGGGGCGGCGGTCTCCTCCTTGACCCGCCGCACCACGTCGAGGTAGGGGGTCGCCGGCTTCACCATCAGCATGTCCGCCCCCTCCCCCAGGTCGAGCTTCGCCTCGCGGATCGCCTCCTCGGCGTTCGCGGGGTCGAGCTGGTATCCGCGCCGGTCGCCGAACTCCGGCGCCGACTCGGCGGCCTCGCGGAAGGGCCCGTAGAAGGCCGAGGCGTACTTGGCGCTGTAGGCGACGATCGGCACGCCGGCGTGGCCCTCCTCGTCGAGCTGGTGGCGGATCACGCCGACCCGACCGTCCATCATGTCGCTCGGCGCCACCGCGTCGGCGCCGGCCTCGGCATGAGAAATCGCGGTTTTGGCCAGCAGCTCGACCGTCAGGTCGTTGTCGACTTCGCCGCCGCGGACGAAGCCGCAGTGGCCGTGCGACGTGTACTCGCAGAGGCAGACGTCGGTGATCACGGTCAGCTCGGGGTGGGCCTCCTTCAACGCCCGCACCGCCATCTGCACGATGCCCTCGTCGTCGTAGGCGCCGGAGCCGCTCTCATCCTTGTCCGCCGGGACGCCGAAGAGGAGGATCGCGCCGATCCCGGCAGTCGCGATCTCCGTCGCCTCGGCAACCAGCTCGGAGATCGAGAAGCGCTCGATTCCCGGCATCGACCCGACCTCTTCCCGAACTTCCTCGCCAGCTACGACGAAAACCGGCTGGATCAGATGCGCCGGCGACAGCTCGGTCTCGCGGATCAGGCCACGCAGGGTCTCGGTGCGGCGCAGGCGGCGCATACGGGTGCTTGGGAACGGCATTGGCCCGATTCTACGGGGAGGGACGGGGTATCCCCCGCCCGGACTCGCGGGCTTCGCCCGCTCTGAGTATCCGCCCGTTCGGGGGATACCCCGTCCCTCCTTCGCGGGTCGCGATCACGCGGGCGCAGGAATCTCCCGGAGGTGCCTCGCGAAGCGGCTCCGCAGAGTGATTCCAGCCGCGAAGCGGGCACCAAATTCGTGAGCGAAGCGAACATAGGCACCCTCCGGGAGACTCCTGCGCCCAGCGAGTAGCGTTCCGGCGATGGTAGGGACAGCTGTGGCTGCGCTCGAGGCTCGCAAGCTGGTTAAGCGCTACGGACAGCGGGAGGCTCTCAAGGGCGTGGATTTCGCTGCCCATCCGGGGGAGCTGTTGGCCGTGATCGGGCCGAACGGGGCGGGCAAGACCACGCTGCTATCGATCTTGGCGGGGACTTTGCCGCCAGACGGAGGAGAGGTGCACCTGCCCAACGGGGACGTGGGCTGGGTGCCACAGCAGGCTGCTCTCTACCGGCGGCTGACCGTTGAGGAGAACCTGTTGCTGTTTGCGCGGCTGGAGAAGCGCGAGGAGCCGCGGGCCGCGGTCGAGGAAATGCTCGACCTGACCGGCCTGCGGGAGCGGCGTGGCGATGTCGTCGCCCGCCTCTCCGGCGGCAACCAGCAGCGGATCAACATCGCCATCGGCCTGCTTGCCCGCCCTGTCGCGCTCCTGCTCGACGAGCCCAGCGTCGGGCTCGACCCGCGCCAGCGGGCGCGGCTGTGGGAGTTCGTCTCGGCGCTTGCCGGTGGCGGCACCACCGTGATCTTCTCCACCCACGACATCCAGGAGGCCGAGCGATACGGGCAGCGGTTGCTCGTCCTCGCCGACGGTGAGAGCCTCTTCGACGGGTCGCCCGGGGAGCTGCGCACAGCGGTGCGGGGCGAGACGCCGGAGGCCGCCAGCAGCGATTTCGAGACCGCCTTCGTCGCCTTCCTCCAGCACCGCGGCCACTGACGCGATGCGCTGGCTGCTGCTCAAGGACCTGCAGATCCTCCGCCGCTCACCGCTGCAGGCGGCTCTGCTGATCGCCTACCCGGTGCTGATCGCCCTGCTGATCGGCTTCGCGATCTCGCGCGATCCGGGCAAGCCGCAGGTCGCCTTCCTCAACGAAATCCCGCCGGGCGCCAGGATCGCCGCGGGCGGGGCGAAGCTGCCGGCGGTCGGCGTCGACGAGCGGATCTGCAAGCGGGTCGAGTGCGTCCACGTCGCCAGCCGCGCCGAAGCCGGCGAGAAGGTTCGCTCCGGCGAGGTGCTCGCGGCGCTGATCCTGCCCGCCGACCTGATCGACCGGCTCAACTCGCTCTCGACCCTGAGCCCGGAAACGCCCGAAGTGAAGGTGATCGTCAACGAGGAGGACCCGCTCAAGGCGCGGATCGTCGACGATCGCATCGCGGCGCTGCTGGGACAGGCCAACCTGTTCATCGCGCGACAGATCGCCGCCGAAGCGGGTCGCTACCTCCGTCTCATCGTCAAGGGAGGCAGCTTCGAGGTGCTGGGCGAACCGGTCGAGATCCTCGGGCTGCGCACGAGCGCGAGCATCTTGCAGGCCCTGCGGCCGGCGCTTCCGCCGGAACTGCGCAGCTCGCTCGACCGGGTGATCCGCTTCACGACCCTTTCGCGCGACAACCTCGACGTCGCCACGCCGTTGATCGACCGGCTCGCGCAGCCGGTCGCCATCGACAAGCAATCGGTGAGCGCCCCCACGCCACCGCTGGGCGTCTTCGCGATCGCGGTGGCGGCGACGCTTACGCTGACCTTCGTGACGCTGCTGCTGGTCGCCGGCTCGCTGGCGCTGGAGCGCGAGGAGAACACCTTCCCCCGCCTCACCGGCGGGCTCGTCTCGCGCTCCACCCTGCTTGCCGAGAAGGTGGGGTTGGGGATCGCGGTGGGGCTCGTCGTGACCCTGCTGATGCTGGCCGGGGTGCAGCTCTTCGTCGGGCTCGACTGGAGCCGCTTCGGCCTCTGGCTGGTTGCGATCCTGGCCGGCGGTGCTGGATTGGCGGCGGCCGGGGCGGCGCTTGGGGCGGCGGCACGGGACGTGCGGGCCGTCTCGCTGCTCGCCTTCATGATCTCGCTGCCGGTGGCGCTGCTCTCACTCGTCCCCTCGGGCGCGGTGGGGGCCACCCTCTACGACGGCATCCGCGTGTTGACCGCGCTTTTCCCCTTCAAGCCCGCCCTTGAGGCGATCAGCGCCGCGCTCGACCCCGCCGGGCCCGGGATCGGCGGGCCCCTGTTGCACCTGGCGATCCTGGTCGCCGCCTATGCCGCGATCGGCCGGCTTGCCCTGCGCCGCTTCGCCTCCGTGTAGGTGGGTCGGGGTAGTGTCCTGCCGATGAAGGTGCTGTTCATCGGGGACGTGGTCGGTGGGCCGGGGAGGCGCGGGCTGAAGGCCGCGATGCCGGAGCTGCGCGAGCGGCACCGGCCCGACCTGACGATCGTCAACGGCGAGAACTCAGCAGGCGGGATGGGGATCACCGAGAAGACCGCCAATGCCCTGCTCGACGCCGGTGCCGACGTGATCACCAGCGGCAACCACGTCTACCGCCATCGCGAGGCCTACGACTTCCTCGACCGGGCAGAGCGGGTGATCCGGCCCGCCAACTATCCCCACGCCAACCCGGGTAGGGGTCACGTCGTGGTCGAGGCCGGCGGGATGCGCGTCGGGGTGATCAACCTCAGCGGGGCAGTCGGCCTGCAGGTTGCGCGGCTGCCGTTCCACGAGGTCGACAGCGTCCTCGAGCGGATCGAGGCCGATTGCATCGTGGTCGACTTCCACGCCGAAGTGAGCAGCGAGAAGGTCGCCATCGGCTGGTACCTCGACGGCCGCGTCGGCGCCGTCTTCGGCACCCACACCCACGTCCCGACTGCCGACGCGCGGGTGTTGCCCAAGGGCACCGCCTTCATCTCCGACGTAGGCATGACCGGCTCGCGGGCCAGTGTGCTCGGGGTGAAGCCGGAGCAGGTGCTGAAGGCGATGACGACCCAGATGCCGGTCAAGTTCGAGACGGCCGAGGACGACGTCTGGGTGATGGGGGCGGTCGTCGAGATCAACTCCGAGGGGCTGGCTGAGTCGATCGAGCAGATCATGGTGCCTGCGCCTACCGACTGACTCACGAGCGATAGGCCCCGCGGTCGGCCGTGCCGGCTAGACGCCGGGGTCGGCTCCCAAGCGCCCATGTTCGCTCCGCTGACGCTCCGCTCACGGATTTGGAGCCGCTTCGCGGCTGGAGTCACTCTGCGGTGCCCGCTTCGCGAGGCGCTTGGGAGCCGACCCCGGCGCCTCTCTCAGCCCGCCCTGAGACGCCATCGCTACGAGGAGCAGGGGGTAGAACCAGACTATGTAGAGGTAGAACCAGTGCTCCGCCGTTAGCTGGAGAGCTATGAGCAAAGCTGCTCCGAGAGCTGCTACCTGGGTGAGGGTCTTGCGCTTTGGGACAAAGGCGAAAGCAAGCGCGAGGATTCCGGTCGCGGCGAGGATCGCTATGCGCAAGGGCTCGAGGGCCGCGACCTGGCCCCAGATGCTGAACGGCGAGTCGCGGCCCGACTGGTAGGCGATGGTCCTGTTGTAGACCGTGTTGAGCCCGGGATCGATCGCGGGCCACGCCATCAGCACGGCGATCGTCAGTAGGAACGCCAACGCAAACTTCACTCCCGCGGGTGGCGCGGCAGGGGGGACCGCCCCCGAGGAAGCTTTAGCTACCGCAGGGGGTGGTGGGTCCCCTGCCGCGACAGGACCCGCGGGCCGATACGTGAGGAGCATCGGCGCTAATAACGCAGGCGCAAACTTGGTGAGAGCGGCTAGCCCGAGCATTGCCCCTCTTGCGATCGGCCGAGAGAGGACGAGCAGCGTGGCGAGGAGGAGGGCGGCGACGAGGGTGTCGTTGGAGTTCGACTCGAGGGCGAAGGCCGTGTAGGGGTAGGCGGCCCAGCCGAAGGCGAGGGTGGCGGCGAGCTTGCGGCCCTGCGGGCCGGGGCGGATGCGGAGGCCGAGCAGAATCAGAAGGGCGAAGGCGACGAGGTCGAAGGCGACCGCTGCGCCGTGGGCGGCGGGTAGGTCATCCCAGCTGCCGTGCCAGGGCCAGATCGCCTCGAAGGGGACGTAGGCGAGGTAGTTGACCGGGCCGTAGGTGTCCCCCTGGAAGACGTCGGCGGGGAAGTTGTCGTAGAGCGGCTCGCCGTGGGCAATCCTGTCGGCGCCGACCACCCCGGCATAGCCGACGTCGATCGCCCCGGAGTCGGCCATGTTGAGGCCGACCCTGAAGCCGACCAGGAAGAGGGCGGCGATCAGCAGCCAGGCAGCAGGCCAGACTGGGCGGATCCCATCGCCGCGACCGCGCAGGCCTACCCATAGCGCCCTGCCCAGCAGGTAGAGCAGCGGCGGGTACTGAAGCGGGACCGAGACGCCGATCTCGGCCCGGTTGAAGAAGTAGTTGGAGACGCCGAAGCCGAGCAGGACGAGGAGGTCGAGGCTGGCGATCCGCCAGGGGCGTCGCCAGTCGAGCAGCCCGATCAGGAAGAGGGCACAGAGGGGCAGGAACACATAGGGCGCGTTGAGCTCGTGGCCGAAGGCGCCGGTGTAGCCGCGGGCCATCTTCCAGAGGACCTGGTACCCGCTCCACGACTCGCGGGCCTCTCCGGTCGACGGGTCGACCAGGACCAGCGCCACCTCCTCGTCGCCGGCGAAGTACCCGACCTCCCAGTTGCCGTCGACGATCGAGGCGCTGTGCGTCAGCCCGCCGTTCCTCTGCCGCTCGTCAACGACCTTCGAGTCGCGGTTCGCCGTACGCACCGCCTGGCTCTCGCTCACCTGCGCGGCGCTTGCCGAGGCGGGGACCAGGAGCACCAACAGCACCGAGACGAAGCTGACTAAGGCAGGCCCGCGGGGGTCCGGCGCTTCCATCACTCGATTCCGAAGTGCTCGAGCACCACCGGAGCCACGTCGCGCAGCGCCCACTGGTCGCGCGCGCCGGGATCGTCGGGGCCGCAGCCGACGAAGAGCAGGGGGCCGAGGGAATCGCCGCGGTGAAGGGAACCGTGGCTGCCACCGCCGGCATGGCTGACCCCGCCCCAGTCGACCGCCTCGTAGCCGGGAGCGAGCGAGACGATCAAGTCGCCCGCGTGGGGCGCGCTCAGGGCGGCAAAGACACGGGAGAGCGGATCTGGGTACTCGTCGCTGCGGATCCGCCCGGACTCCACCACCGCCTCCAGGACTGACGGGTCGCCCTCGATGTCCCAGCGACCCCCGCGCAGGTCCTCCAGCTCGTCCCCCGGGCGGAACCGCAACTGCTCGCCGAGGCGATCGAGCACCGCGGTCGACCGATCTCCGGCCGGCACCCCCACACCAAGGCGCTGCAAGGGCACTCCACTCGCGTCCTCGAGCCAGCAGACGAGGTCGACCCCCTCGGTCTCCGTCAGGCGACGGGCGACGGCGCCGTGCTCCGCCCGCTCCCCCTCTCCCGGCAGCAGGTAGACGTGGGCTGCTCGGCCGGTCGGGCTGACGGCGAGCTGCGCCCGCTCGGGGCGGTCGTCGGAGGGCGCCAGCACCGTCCACTCGCGTCCGAGCAGCTCGGCCAGCGGCAGGCCCCGGCTGACCGGGGTCTGGGCGTGGTCGGCGAGGAGGATCAGCGCGTGGTCGGCGAGGAACCGCTCCATTCCGCCCGCCGCCTCGACCAGCTTCGCGAAGCAGTGGTCGGCCTTGGCTATCGACTCGACGCTGGCCTTCGGGCCGTGACGGTGCGAGTAGTTGTCGTTGTCGGGAAGGGAGAGGAGAAGGAAGTCATAGTCGCCGGCCCGCTCCAGCTCAGCCGCGCAGCAGGCCGAGTAGCCGTCGCGGCTGCCCGGGATCGAAGTCGACTTGCAGGGCACCTCGCGGCTGGCATAGAGGTCGCCGTAGAAGAGCTCGGCCGGCCCCCAGGTGTGGTGGCGGAACTTGAGTCGGGTCGTCTCGACGGCGCGGCGCAGCAAGCCCTCGAGAGAGACCTGGTGACGATGGCGGCCGCGGTAGATCAGGAACGGCGTGCAGGCGGTACGCAGGCCGGCGTCGTCGAGGCGCTCGAAGAGCGTCTCGGCCTCGGGGCTGAGGTGGGCGAGGTTCATGTTGTAGACGAGGTCGTAGAGGGCGCGGAAGACACCGACCGCACGCGTCGCCTCCAGCGAGGAGCCGTACTCGACGTAGCGGCGCTCCAGCCGGTGAAACCAGTTCATGCCGCTGATCCAGTGCCTGTCGGAGGCCACCCCGGTGACCATCTCGGCGCAGGCGACCGGGGTGACCGAGGGGAAGCTGGAGACGCAGTCTCCGATCAGGACGCCGCGCTCCAGCAGCGCGCCGAAGGTCGGCGCCCTCCCCTCCCGCACGGCGCGTTCCAGCATGTCGGTCCGCAACGAATCGACGTAGGTGAGGACCAGCTTCTTCGCAGGCATCCTGTCGCGAATGATGATGCTCGCGGGGCGGGCGATGGCTGACGGTTGGTTCCGAATTAACGCAGCACGCGCAGGCCGGCGTGTTTGCGCTGGGCCCGGCGATGGCGGGCGATGCCAAGCCAGGCGAGGGCGATCAGAACAAGCAGGATGAGGACGGGCAGCAACAGCGCTGCTGCGACCACGACCAACGCCATCAGCGAGACGAGGAAGCCCACCGCCCCGGCGCGGCCGCCCTCACGCCTGCCGGCGCCGCTGACGATGTCGCTGATCACGATGCAGCCGGCGACGGCTCCGGCCAGGCAGAAGGCGGCGCCGAGGGGGGCGCTCAGGTCGGCCGACCCGGCGAGCAGGATCCCAACGACAAGCCCGATCGCGGCGGCGAGCAGGGTCATCCGCCCACGTGCGGACCCACGCGTGCCGGTGGTGCCGGCAAGCATCCCAATCGCAATGCCGATGCCGAGCTCGAGCCCGGCTCCTTCGAGAAAGCTCACGGCGAAAACCTACACTTCAGGGATGGAAGAGACGCCACACCGGCGGCGCGCCCACACGCGCAGCCGCGATCTGGAGCGCTACGCGGGCCTGTTCGCGGAACGCACCGGCGTGATGCGATCGTCGGCGATGCGCGACCTGATGGCGATCACGGCGCGGCCCGAGGTGATCTCGCTGGCCGGAGGGCTGCCCGACACCTCGACCTTCCCAGCCGCGACATTCGCCGCGCAGATGACCCGGATCGCGCAGGAGTCCACGGCGGAGGCACTCCAGTACGGGCCGACCGAGGGCTTTGCCGAGACGGTCGACTGCATCGTCGAGGTGATGGGTGCCGAGGGGATGCTGCCCGATCCCGACGATGTGATCGTCACCACCGGCGGGCAGCAGGCGATCGACCTGATCTGCAAGACGCTGGTCGATCCCGGTGACGTCATCGTCTGCGAGGCCCCCACCTATCCCGGCGCGGTGCCGGTCTTCTGCAGCTATCAGGCCGAGACGATCCAGATCGACTGCGACGAGGACGGGATGCGGATCGGGGACCTGGAAGAGGTTCTGGCGCGGCTCGACGGCGAAGGACGCCGGCCCAAATTCGTCTACTCGGTCCCCAGCTTCCAGAACCCGTCCGGCGTGACCCTTGCGCTGGACCGTCGCCGGCGCCTTGTCGAGCTGGCCCGGCAGCGCGAGCTGCTCGTCGTCGAGGACAGCCCCTACGGCCTGCTCCGCTTCGGCGGTGAGGCGCTGCCGACGCTCTACCAGCTCGACGGTGGCGACTTCGTGATCTACGTCGGCACCTTCTCGAAGATCCTCTCGCCCGGCATCCGCCTCGGCTGGGCCGTTGCGCCGCCGCCGGTGATGGAGAAGATCGTCCTCGGCAAGCAGGCCGCCGACCTCTGCACCTCGACCCTCACCCAGCACTTCGTGCGCGAGTATTTCGCCGAAGGGCGCTGGCGCGAGTACATCGCCAACCTGGTCGAGCTCTACCGCGGCCGTCGCGACACGATGGTCGAGGCGCTGCACGAGCACTTCCCCGCGCAGGCGAGCTGGACCGAGCCCGAAGGCGGCCTCTTCATCTGGGCGACGCTGCCCGACTACATCGACACCGGCGACCTGCTGGCGAAGGCGCTTCGCGAAGACGTCGCCTTTGTCCCAGGTCAGGCCGCCTACGTCGACGAGAGCAGGGGAAGAAGCTCGATGCGCCTCAACTTCTCCGGGGTCGGCGACGACGAGATCCGCGAGGGAGTCCGCCGGATCGGCAAGGCGATCGGCGAGCAGGTCGAGCTCTACAGCGCCCTCACCGGAGAACACGAGCTGGCCGGGGACCCGCAATCAGGCGAGACCAAGCCCCGATCCGGTTCTGGTCGCAACCTGACTCTGCCAGAGCCGGATGAGGGCTCTGCCGACCGGGTCAAGGGTGGGGACGTTCTGCCCTTCCGGAAAGAGAGCTCAGCGTGAAGGTCGCTGTCCTGAAGGGTGGGCGCTCGCTGGAGCGCGGCGTCTCGCTGCGTTCCGGCGCTCGGGTCGAGGATGCTCTGGAGCGGCTCGGACACGAGCCGGTGCCGATCGATGCCGGCGGCGATCTGGTCAAGCGGCTGACAGCTGAGCGCCCCGACGTCGCCTTCGTCGCCATGCACGGGCTCGGCGGCGAGGACGGCACCGTCCAGGAGCTGCTGGAGATACTCGGCGTCCCCTTCACGGGTCCCAGCGTCGCCGCCTGCGCGCGCTGCATGGACAAGGTCCTGGCCAAGCATGAGCTTCGCCAAGCAGGAGTGCCGACGCCGGACTGGTTCGCCTTCAACGAGACCGCCTTCCGCGAGCTCGGGGCGGCGGACGCGCTGAGCGGCCTCGAGGAGCGCCTCGGGTTCCCCCTGGTCGTCAAGCCGAGCCGCGGGGGCTCGGCTCTCGGAGTGAGGTTCGCGGCGAGCTGGTTCGAGGTTCCGGAGGCGCTCATCTCCGCCTTCAGCTACGACAACCGGGTGCTGCTGGAGCGCTTCGCCGAGGGCCGTGAGCTGGCGGTCAGCGTGCTCGGCGCGGAGCCGTTGCCCGTCGTCGAAGCGATTCCCAGCGGCGGCGATCGCTACGACTTCGAGGCGCGCTACGAGATCGGCCGCACCGAGTTCGTCTGCCCAGCCGAGCTCAGCGAAGCGGCTGCGTCCGCGGTGACCGCTGCGGCGCTGGGAGCCTATGAGGCGCTGGGCTGCTCCGGCTTCTCGCGAGTCGACCTGATTCTCGGCAAGGACGGGCCACAGGTGCTCGAGGTGAACGCGATCCCCGGCCTCACCGACACCAGCCTCCTCCCCCAATCCGCCGAGGCCGCCGGGATCTCTTTCGAGGAGCTGGTCGAGCGGATCCTCGAGCTGGCGCTGAAGCCCGCCGCGGCCTAGGAGGTCCCTTCGGCGAAGTCGTCGGGAGAGACCTCGTCGAGGAACTCCTTGAACTTGTCGACGACCTCCTCGGTGTCCTCGACCTCGTGCTCGAACTCGATCGCCGACTCCTCGATCACCTCCTCGGCCGCGAAGATCGGCGCCGAGACGCGGACGGCGAGGGCGAGGGCGTCGGAGGGCCGCGAGTCGATCTCCAGCTCCGAGCCATTGACCGAGACCGTGATCGAGGCGTAGAAGGTGTTGTCGCGCAACTCGGTGACCGAGACCCGCTCGCACTTGGCGTCGAGCTGCTCGAGCACGTCCGAGAGCAGGTCGTGGGTCATCGGCCGCGGCGTGGAAGCGCCCTGCAGCTTCATCAGGATCGCCGCCGCCTCGGGGTGCCCGATCCAGATCGGCAAAAACCGATTGCCGTCAACCGTCTTCAGCAAGACGATCGGCTGCTTGCCGACCATGTCGAAGCTGACCCCGTAGATCTGCATCTGCTGCAAAGTTTGGCTCCGAGCCGAGGTGGATCGCCCATTATAGGTACGGCCCTCCATGACCCCGAAAGGCCAGCGGCGCGTCTTATCCCGCGCTGTGACTGGTTCCGCCCGCCCGCCGCTCCTGCGCTTGCCGTTCTGCCCGGGTCAACAGCTCGAGGAGCGTCAGGGATGCTTTGCTCAAAGAGTCGACCGGACGACTGAGCCGGAGGCCGGCCAGCTCGTCGACGATCGCGGCAGCCTCTCCGTCAGCGGCATCCGGCTGGATCTCATCGTCGAGCAGATGGGCAATTGGGACCTGGAGAACCTCTGAGAGTCGCCGAACGTGTCGGAGGCTCGGTTCATGCGTTCCCTGCGTCCAATTCGTCACAGATTGCTTGGACGCGTCAACCAGCTCCGCGAGTCGACGGTGGCTGAAGCTTCGCCGCTTCATCTCTGTCTTGAGACGCGCTGCAAAGGCCTTTTTCGCGGCGAGATCGTCCTCGACACTGCCCACTTGTCGTCCTAGTTTGTTTGTACGGTGCAGGGGTACATGTCCCAGAAAGTTTGCCAGAGAGAATCGCTTTCTGCACCCTTAGACGGGTAGGGATGTCTATGCCTGCTCCGACTCGAACGAGTTTGATCGATGTCGTCAGCGATGACGATCGAGCGGTGGCGACGATCGAGCGGGGCGAAGCGCTGAAGCGCGGGGCGAATTTCCGTACGGCTCACATATTCATCGTGAACGAGCGGGGCGATCTTCTCCTGCAGCAGCTGGCCGAAGGGAGGGAGCGCCATGCTCGTCGCTGGGGATCCTCAGTCGCCGCCTATCTGCATGCGGGGGAGACATACGAAGAAGCGGCCATCCGCCGGCTCCGGGAGGAGCTTGGACTATCCTTGGCCTTGCACTCCGTCGGGAAGATTCACATGCGCGACGTCAACTCGCTCAAGTTCGTCTCTCTCTTCTTGGGTTACGACGGGGAGGCGGCGATTCTCGAGCCCGACCATATCGCCGGCCTCGCCTACTGGCCGATCGACAAAGTCGACCGGGCGCTCGGCACAGAGTTGGGCAGATTCACCCCTACGTTCCGACGACTCTACGAAGCATTCGGCAAGCGCCTGTCTTAATGGAAGAGCCGCCTGCGCATCTCGACGAGCAGTACCGGGTCGCGATCGAGGAGTATCGCTTCCAGGTTGATCTGAATTGGCGACGGTCGGAGTACTTCTTATGTTCTCAATATTGGCGTTCTGGTCGCTGCGGCGACGCTGCTGGCCTCCGAGAGCCTACCGCGGGCATTGGTGGGGCTCATATTTGTCCTCGGCGCGCTCCTCGCCAGTCTCTCCCTTCTCGCCAACAACACGCAGCACGGCTACTACAAGTCCGCTCGAGGGCTCAAGGAAAAGCTGGAGGATCGACTTCAGCTGGGAGAGCTCGCGCTACAGACGACCCCGGGGATGGGCTCCAAAATCGAGCGGTTGGGCCGTGTAGGGACGTTTCTCAGGACCATGCTCGTGGCCATAGCACTTGTCGACATCACCGGAGCGGGAATCAGCGCTCATGCTGCTTTCGGCTCCGACCCTGGGCCACCCGACCTAGTCAAGGTCGTCATGCGCGTGTCTGGGACGGAGGGGAAGTTCACGGCGGCGGTAAGTCAGGCTGGGAATGTGATTGCCGCAAGAACGATTGCTCCTCGGGAACAGATGAAGCCGCTGAGTCTGGAGCCTGGCAGATACCGCGTTTCAATCCTCAGCCGGTCAATCTGCAGCGAGGAAATGAAGGTGACCACGGCGCCGCTCCAGTTGGCCAGAATCGCGTGCGGCAAACCCTGAGTCTGGGGCAGAGAGGTACGAGTGGGCGATCCTGGATTCGAACCAGGGACCTCGTCCTTATCAGAGACGCGCTCTAACCAACTGAGCTAATCGCCCGGGGCGAGGGCGATGATAGCGGCCTGACGGCGCGCTCAGCCCGGTGTGCTCAGGCTCGCTTGCGGGCCAGCTTGCGGGCCAGGGCGAGGGCCTCGTCGACGTCGGCGAGGCGGATCTCGACCGCCACCTCCCCACCCCGCGGCCGCACCCTTACCTCGTGGCCCAGCGCCGACTCGAGGCGGTCGGCGGCATCGCGCATCGCGGCGGCCTCCTCGGCGCTGACTCTTTCGCGAACGTTCCTCCGGTCTTTTGGCTGGCTGGCCAGCTTAACCCTGTTCTCGGTCTCTCGCACCGACCAGCCGGCCTGCGCGGCGTTGCGAGCGAGACGGCGGCGGGCGTCGTTGCCGGCGGCGGCGAGCAGGGCGCGGCCGTGACCCTCGCTCAGCTCCCCGGACTCCAGCAACTCGAGGGCCTCGTCCGGCAGGTCGAGGAGGCGGATCAGGTTGGAGAGGGCTGGGCGGCTACGGCCGATGCGGCGGGCCAGGTCCTCTTTGGAGAGGCCGAGGTCCTCGACCAGGGCCGCGCAGGCGCGCGCCTCCTCGACCGGGTTGAGGTCCTCGCGGACCATGTTCTCGATCAGCGCCACCTGCAGGCGCTCGGCGTGCTCGGAGTCGCGGACGATCGTCGGCACCTTCTCCAGGCCCGCCTGCTGCGCCGCCCGCCAGCGGCGCTCGCCGGCGATCAGCTCGTAGCTGCCGTCGTGGAGAGGGCGGACCAGCAGCGGCTGCACGACGCCGCTGCTCTCGATCGACCTGGCGAGCCCGGCCAGGGCCTCGGGGTCGAAGTTGGTGCGAGGCTGCTTCGGGTTGGGCTTGATCAGCCCGACCGGCAGCTCGCGCAGCTCGCCGACGTCCTCGCCGGGAACGCTCTCGGGGAGGATCGCCGCCAGGCCGCGGCCCATGCCGCGCTTTCCGCCACCGCTGCCTCTGGGCGTGCTAGCCACGGCCCACCAGCTCCTCGGCCAGCGCCCGATAGGCATCCGCCCCGCGCGACGCCGGCGCATGCTCGGTAACGGGCAGGCCGTAGCTCGGCGCCTCGGCGACCCTGACGCTGCGCGGTATGACCGTCTCGAAGACCATTGCGGGGAAATGCTCGCGCAGCTCCCGCTCGACGTCCCGGGCGAGGCGCGTGCGCTCGTCGTGCATGGTGATCAACAGGCCCGACACGTTCAGCGCGGGGTTCAGCTCGCGGCGGATCAGCGCCAGCGTCTCGAGGAACTGGACCAGGCCCTCCAGGGCCAGGTACTCGGCCTGCACAGGCACGATCACCCGGTCGGCGGCGACCAGCGCGTTGACGCTGACAGGCCCCAGCGAGGGCGGGCAGTCGAGCAGCGTGAAGGCGAAGCGCTCGCGCAGCGGCCCAAGCCGTTCGCGCAGCCGCGTCTCCGAGCCCTCGAGCCGCGGCAGCTCGACCGCGGCGCCGGCCAGGTCGCGGTTGGCGGGGACGAGCCAGAGGTTGTCGGGACCTGCGGGGCGCGCCGCTGCCGCCACCGAGACGTCGCCGATCAGGCAGTCGTAGGACGAGGGGTGCGCGTCGCGGTCCCCCCCCAGGGCCACGGTGGCGTTGCATTGGGGGTCGAGGTCCGCCAGCAGGGTCTGGGAGCCGGTGCTCGCCACGCAGGCGGTCAGGTTCACCGCGGTCGTCGTCTTGCCGACGCCGCCCTTCTGGTTCGCCACCGCGTAGACAAGGCCCATTGACCCGGAGCCTAGTGAGGGTGAGGTTGGGTGTCCCTCGCCCCGACAAACGGCGGTCTAATGAGACCGCCGTTTTGAGTATCCGCCGGTTCGAGGGACACCCAACCTCACCTCAGCCGCGCGGGCGCTTCTTGGCCATCCCCGGCCGGCGGGGGAGGCCATTCGGAGTCGGGCCCAGCTTGCGTAGGACGTGGATGTGGCGGTGCTTGCTGCCGGCACGGTCGCCGACGTCGAGGATCCGCTCTGGCCGCATCGCGAGCTGGTCGGCGGCGCGTTCCAGCTGCGCCTCCTCGTCAGCGTTGCGTTTGCCCTTCCAAGCGACCAGGACTCCGTCCTCCCGCAGCAGCGGCGACGCCAGCTCCGCCAGAGTCGAGAGGCGGCCAACGGCCCTGGCCGTAACGGCTTCGTAGGACTCGCGCTTCTCTCCGCTCGCGATCTCCTCGGAGCGCGCGTTGACGACGGTCGCATTCGGGATCTGGGCCACGTCGATGGCACGGCGCATGAACTCGCACTTACGTCCCACCGACTCGATCAGATCGACCTGTGCACCGGGCAGCGCCACCGCAAGCACAAGGCCCGGAAACCCCGCTCCAGAGCCAATATCAGCGATCCACTCAGCCTTCGCCAGCTGCGACACCTCAAGCCCGGTGAGACTGTCCACCACATGCACTCGCCACGCCCGCGCCGGCTCGGTAACCGAGCTGACGGAAGCTCTCTCCTCTTCCAGCAGCTCAAGGATCGTGGTCGTCGCCTCCACCTGCGCTGCGCTGAGAGAGCCCCCGGTAGGGCTGGAACGTCTTGTACTTTTTCGTCGCCGGGCCACGGGCGTCAGCCTGAGATGGCCCCACCGAAAAAGTTAAGTGGAAGCCCTACCGGGGGCTCTCTCACTCGGAAACAAGCGGAGCCACGACCACGCACCGCCGCGGCTCGTCGCCTTCGCTGTAGGTCTCGACCCCGGAGCGCTCTTTGAGGTGTTCGTGCACGACGCGGCGTTCCTGAGCGCTCATCGGGTCCATCTCGACGGTGACGGCGCCCTCGAGCGCCTGCTCGGCAGCCCGATCGGCACGCGCGGTGAGCACCTCGCGGCGCCTCTCCCGGTACCCGGACGCGTCGAGGACGACCCGCTTGCGATCCCGCATGCCGCGGAAGGCGGCCTGGAAGCAGAGCAGCTGCAGGGCGTCGATCGTCTGCCCCCGCTTGCCGATCAGCAGCCCGTAGTCGTCCTCACCGGAGACCACAGCCTCGATCCGCTCCTCGTCTTCCCGAACCTCGACCTCACCATCGAGCTCAAGCTCGTCCAGAACCCCCTCGACAAGCTCCTTGACGCGCTCCGCAGGCGCGTCCGGCCAAGTCATCTCATCGCTCACAGGTCCACCCTATTCCAGCCACGCTACCCGTGGGGGTCGGGGGCTTCCACAGCTCAGCGAGAGACGGGATGGTCTCAGGCACGAGGGAGAGTCCTCAAAAGTGCCTCGCGAAGCGGGCACCGCAGAGTGATTCTTGCCGCGAAGCGGCTCCAAATTCGTGAGCGGAGCGTCAGCGAAGCGAACCTAGGCAGCTTTCGAGGACTCTCCCCTCGTGCCTGAGCGAGCTTCCGACTAGCGCCGCCGCTTCTTCTTTTTCGGCGGAGGTGGAGGTGGTTTGGCAGCCGCCACTTCCTCAGGCGTGGCGACGTGCGGAGCTGGAATCAGGCGTTGGATCGTGTATTGCTGGCCGATCGTCCAGACGTTCGTGGTGATCCAGTAGAGGACGAGGCCGGCGGGGAAGCTGATCACGAAGGGAACGAAGACGAAAGGCAGGACGAACATCATCATGCGCTGGCTTTTGTCGGCGGTGACCGCCATCACCAGGCCGGAGATCAGCTGGGTGCCGACGTAGAGGATGAGGAGGGCGATCAGTTCGCCGCCGGTCGCCTTCGCGGTCAGGTCGTTGATGAAGAAGAAGGCCGCTTCGCTGCCGCAATGGCCGGCCTCGCAGCCGATGTCGGCGGGAAGCTCGTGGCGCAAGACGTAGAAGAGGGTGATGAAGACCGGCAGCTGGGCGATCAGCGGGATGCAGGAGGCAAACGGGTTGACTTTGTTCTCCTGGTAGAAACGCATCATCTCCTGCTGCATGCGTTTCTGGTCGTTTTTGTACTTCTCTTTGATCTCCTTGAGCTGCGGCTGGAGAGCCTGCAGCGCCCGCATCCCTTTCAGCGATTTGTAGGTGAGCGGGATGAGGAGGGCGCGGGTGACGATCGTCAGCGCGATGATCGACATCCCCCAGCTGAGGCCGGCGTTGTCGTGGAAGAACTGGAGAACCGAGTTGGCGACGTCGATCAGCGGCTGCAGGATGTTGGCGGCCGGGATCAAATGCGGGCCTCGCGGTGGTGGTCGGATGGATCGACCGGGCCCACCCGCAACGTGAAGCGGCCCGGAACCGGATCGAATCCCCCGTGGCTGAAGGGGTTGCAGCGCAGCAGGCGCCAACAGGCGAGCAGCAGGCCGCGGACCGCGCCAAAGCGGCGGATCGACTGCGCCGCGTAGGCGGAGCAGGTCGGCTCGTAGCGGCAACGCCTCGGCATCGTGGGAGAGACCCAGCGCTGGTAGGCGGCTATCGGCGAGAGCAGGAGCCGTTTCACGTGGAACGCTCCCCGGGCCCGCCTGCCTGCTCGAACGCCTCTTCGATGCTCGCCCTGACTCCATCGGTCCCGTCGCGCTCGACCAGGGCGCCGATCTCCGGCCGCGCCACGAGGACGAAATCGTGCCGGTCCGGCAGGCGGTCGGAAATTCCCCAGAAGGCCTCGCGCAGGGTTCGCTTGACCCGATTCCGCTCTACCGCGCCCCCGACTTTGCGACTTACCGAGACGCCGAGCCTCGATTCGCGCTCCTCGTCGTCGCGGCGGGGAAAGCTGTAGAGGACGAGGTAGCGGGTCGCATGGGAGGACCCGTCGCGGTAGACGCGGTCGAACTCGCCGCTGCGCGAAAGGCGACGTCGCTTCGCCGCCATCAATCGAACCCGACTGTGGGGACCGTCATCCCGGAGTGAGGCGCTTCCGGCCCTTGCCCCGCCGTCGCTTCAGGATCGCTCGGCCGCCGCGCGTTCGCATCCTCGCCCGGAACCCGTGGGTCTTTGCCCGCTTTCGCCTCTTCGGCTGATAGGTGCGCTTCATCGGCCGTCGCAGTATACGGAGGCTCCCTCGAATCTTTCTTCGGCATTTGCGACCGGGCCCAATTCGCGCGGCGTGGCCGCCGCTATGGTCGCTCGCCGGTGCGCGACGACTCGGCTGGACAGAACCTCGACGCCCTCTGGGAGGAGATCCAGCGACGCCTGCGAGGCGCCGTGCCCGAGTCGACCTTCAAAATCTGGCTGGAGCCCCTGCGGGTAGCTGGCGCTCGGGGCACGACGCTCCACCTCACCGCTCCCGACGGGATCAGAACCTGGGTCGAGCGACGCTACTCGTCGCTGCTCCGCGAAGCGCTCAGCGGCGCCGCCACCCCACTGAGCGAGGTCGTCTTCGTCGAGGGGGACAGAGATGAGAGCGGCGAGGCGTCGCGCGCGGCGAGGGTCGAGCTCAACCCCAACTACACATTCGAGCGATTCGTGATCGGCGAGGGCAACCGCGTCGCCCATGCCGCTGCCCTCGCGGTCGCCGAGACGCCGTCGGAGGCCTACAACCCGCTCTTCCTGCACGGCCCACCGGGACTCGGCAAGACCCATCTCCTCGGCGCGATCGCCAACTACCTCGGCGCCAACGCGCCTGGCCTCAGCGTCCGCTACACCACGGCCGAGCGCTTCACCAACGAGTTCGTCGGCGCCCTGCGCTCGAGCGGGGCAGAGGGGTTCAAGAGCCGCTACCGCGACCTCGACGTGCTGCTCGTCGACGACGTCCAGTTCTTGCAGGGCAAGCAGCACACCGAGGAGGAGTTCTTCCATACCTTCAATGCCCTCTACGAGGGCGGCAGCCAGCTAGTCCTCTCAGCCGATCGGTTGCCGAGCGAGCTCTCGACCCTGGCCTCGAGGCTGCGCGACCGCTTTGAGTGGGGCCTGACGATCCCGGTCGAGCCGCCCGATCTCGCCACCCGCTTCACCGTCCTTCAGCGACTGGCGCGGGAGGCCGGCCTCGACGGGGACGACGGGGATGCCCTCTCCGAGCTCGCCCGTCGCATCGACGCCAACGTCCGTCGCCTTCACGGTGGGCTGACCAAGGTGATAGCCCATGCTTCGCTCACCGCCAAGCCGCTCAGCGCCGAGCTGATCGCCGAGCTGATCCCCAACCGCTCGCAGCAGAACGAGCCAACCGCGGTCGAGGAGATCCAGCAGCGGGTCGCCTCCGCCTTTGGCATCTCCCGCGCCGAGCTCGTCGGCACCAGCCGTGCTGCCACCCCTCTCCGGGCGAGGCAGATTGCGATCCTCCTCACGCGCGAGGCAACCGACCTGTCGCTACCCCAGATCGGCCGCCTCTACGGCGGCCGCGACCACTCCACGGTCCTCAACTCGCTGCGGCGCGTCGAGGCAACGCTCAGCGCCGACGCCGAGCTTGCGCGGCGCGTAGGCGAGCTGCGCTCCGCAATCCACAGCCCGCCGGGGGAATCGGCCTGACCGCCGACGGCACTGTAAGAATCAATGCTTTCCCCAGACCCGTCCACAGCTTGGAAATCCCTTGACCATGCCGATTTCCCGGTGGTCTCGCCGTTTCCACAAGCACTAATCCAACTCAAGAGGACATCAGTCATTTGAAGCTGACCACCAAACGCGACGAGCTCGTCTCCAAGCTCTCAATCGTCTCCCGAGCCGTTTCCACTCGCGCCGCCACCCAAGCGCTCTCGGGGCTCCTCCTCAGCTCCTCCGAGGGCAGCGTCACGCTCGCGGCGACCGATGGCGAGATGGGGCTGCGCACCGCGATGGAAGCGGATGTCTCCGGCGATGGCTCGGTCCTGCTCCCAGGCCGGCTGCTATCCGAGCTGGCACGCTCGCTCGGCGAGGCCAGCGTCGAGATCGAGCTGCGCGAGTCCGAGCGCGATGTCGAGATTCGCAGCGGTGGCTCCAGCTTCCACCTCCGCGTGCTCCCGGCAGAGGACTTCCCCAAGCTGCCCGACGAGGGCCCCGACCCGCTGAAGATCCCGGCAACCGCCCTGGCCGAGACGGTGGAGCTCGTCGCCCCCGCGGCCTCCCGCGACGACATGCGCCCAGTCCTCACCGGAGTGCTGGTTACCGCAGCGGGGGCGGAGATGACGATGGTCGCCACCGACTCCTACCGCCTCGCCGTAAAGAGAACCGAGTTGGAGAACGGCATCGGCGGCGAGCTCGAGGCCAACATCCCGGCCAAGGCGCTGCGCGAGCTGGGCCGACTCGTCGGCGCCGGGGAGCTCGAGGAGGTCGCAGTCAGCCTGTTGCCCAACCAGGCGGTCTTCAGGGCAGGGTCGATCCTCCTCAACACGAGGTTGATCGATGGCCAATTCCCCAACTTTCGACAACTCCTGCCGGAGTCCTACGAGCACGACGTTCGCCTGCCGCGCCCCGAGTTCCTCGAGGTGGTGCGCCGGGTCAGCCAACTGGCGCAACGCAACGCGCCGCTGCGGCTCTCGTTCTCCCAGGGGGAGTTGAAGGTTTCGGCCTCGACTCCCGACGTCGGCGACGCGGAGGAGGCGATGCCGGCCGCGTTCGATGGAGAGCAGTTGGAGATCGGCTTCAACCCGGAGTTCCTGCGCGAGGGCATCGAAAGCGTCGAAGGCGACGAGGTCATGCTGCGCCTGATCTCGCCGTTGCGCCCGGGCCTGCTGCAGCCGGCCGACAACGAAGACTTCCGCTACCTGGTGATGCCGATCCGCCTCAACGTCTAGGGCGGTGAGCCGGTGCTGGTCACCGCCGTCGAAGCGAGGCCGCTGCGCAGCCTGGGCGACGCGCAGGTCGAGCTGGGGGAGGGGATCGTCAGTCTGATCGGCCCCAACGGCGCCGGCAAGACCAACCTGCTCGAGGCTCTCTATTTTGCCCTCACCGGCCGCTCGTTTCGCACCTCCGACCGGCGAGAGCTGATTCCCTTCGGCGGCCAGTTCGCCCGCGCCGAAGCGGTCGTGCGCGATGGGGACGGCGTCGAGCATCGCCTGCTGGCCTCGATCAGCCGCACCGAGGGCCGCCGCCACCTCCTCGACGGCGATTCCGCCGAGCCCGGCGTCCTGGCGAGGCACCGACCCCCCGTCGCCGTCTTCTCGCCCGACCGCTTGGCGCTGGTCAAGGGCGCGCCGGCTGAGCGTCGCGCCCACCTCGATCGCTACGTCGCCGCCCGTTGGCCGTCACGCTCGGGGCTGCGGCAGCGCTACGGCCAGGCGCTGGCCCAGCGCAACGCTTTGCTGGCCCGCCTCGCCCCCGGCCAGGCGGCGGCAGACCTGGAGGTGTGGGACGCAACGCTCGCCGAGGCCGCCGAGGCCCTGGTCGCGGCGCGATCGGAGGCGGCGGCCGAGCTCGCCACGCCGTTTGCCGTTGCCGCCGCGGAGCTTGGCCTGGAGGGAGGCGCTGCGCTCGAGTACGCGCCGCGGGCCGCCGGCTCCTCGGAGGAGATCCGCGTCGGCCTCGGCGAGCGCCGTGCGGCCGACCTGAGGCTCGGCCGCACCTCGTGGGGACCGCATCTGGACGAGCTGAGGATCCTCGCCGCGGGCAGGTCCTTGCGCCGCTATGGCTCTCAGGGCCAGCAGCGCGCGGCTCTCCTCGCCCTCCTCTTCGCCGAGCGCGAGGCGCTGCAAGCGGCCCACCGGGTCGCCCCGCTGCTCCTGCTCGACGACGTGATGAGCGAGCTCGACCCAGAGCGCCGCGGCCGCCTGGTCGAGCGGCTGGTGGGGGGCGGCGGTCAGGCGCTGATCTCCGCCGCCGCGGAGGAGTCGGTGCCGCCGCGGGCGCTGGATTGCCTGCTGCGGATGCCGCTCGCCGCCACCCGCGCAGCCGCGGCATGAGCCACCGCCGCGTCCCCCGTCCCGCTTCGGAGGCGCTTCGCGCTGCGCTCCAGCGAGCCGCCCCGAAGACGCCGCTCGCGGCGGTGCAGGCGGTTTGGGGAGAGGTGGTGGGCGAGCGGGTGGCGGCGGTCGCGCGGCCGGTCTCAGAACGCCAGGGAGCGCTGATCGTCGCCTGCACGGACCCCGTTTGGGCCCAGGAGCTGGACCTGATGCAAGCCCAGTTCCTGGCGGGTCTGCAGGAGCGGCTCGGCGAGAATGCGCCCCGCAGTTTGCGCTTCCGAGTGGAAGGCGACCGAGAGTAGCCACGTTTATCCATGATTTGCAGGCATTTTCCTGATCGCCACCGAGCTTTCTGGGGGGTCGAACTGGTATCCTTATGTCAACTCGATTTCTGCCCCGACCAGGCGCGCCGAGTGCGCCAGGCGGTCGGGGTTTTCTGTGCGACCCGGAAAGGACCAGTTGCCTAAGACGAATCAGAGCGCCGGCGGGGGCAAGGCGAAAAAAAAAGGCTCCTACGACGCCAAGGACATCACCGTCCTCGAGGGTCTGGAAGCCGTTCGCAAGCGGCCCGGCATGTACATCGGCTCGACCGGCCCGCGCGGTCTCCACCATCTCGTCTACGAGGTGGTCGACAACTCGGTGGACGAGGCGATCGCCGGCCACTGCAACGAAGTCCGCATCGTCCTCCACCCCGACGACAGCTGCACCGTCTCCGACGACGGCCGCGGCATCCCGGTCGAAGAGTTGCCGAAGGAGAAGCGGCCGGCGGCCGAGGTCGTGCTGACGACGCTGCACGCCGGCGGCAAGTTCGGCGACGGTGGCGGCTACAAAGTCTCCGGGGGCCTGCATGGCGTCGGCGTCTCGGTCGTCAACGCGCTCTCGGAGCGGCTGCACCTGGAGATCCGCCGCGACGGCCACGTCTGGAGCCAGGACTACGAGCGTGGCAAACCGCAGGGCCCGCTCGCCCCAGGTGCCGCCACGGAGGAGACCGGCACCACCCTCACCTTCCAGCCCGACGCGGAGATCTTCGAGGAGGTCGAGTTCGACTTCCAGACCCTGGCCGAGCGGCTGCGCGAGACTGCCTTCCTCACCCGCGGCCTGAAGATCGAGCTCGTCGACGAGCGCGGCCAGACCAACAGCGTCGCCTTCCAGTACGAGGGTGGGATCGAGGACTTCGTCCGCCATCTCAACGAGAACAAGGACACGCTGCATCCCAAGACGATCTTCTTCGACAGCGAGGAGGAGGAGGGCCAGGTCGAGGTGGCGATGCAGTGGAACGCCTCCTACCAGGAGTCGATCTTCAGCTTCGCCAACAACATCAACACCCACGAGGGCGGCTCCCACCTCTCCGGCTTCCGCGCCGCTCTGACCAGGACCCTGAACGCCTACGCTCGGGGAAAAGGGCTGCTCAAAGAGAAGGACGGCAACCTCGGCGGCGAGGACGTGCGCGAGGGACTGACCGCGGTGATCTCGGTGAAGCTGCGCGACCCGCAGTTCGAGGGCCAGACCAAGACCAAACTCGGCAACCCGCCGATCCGCGGCCTGGTCGAGGAGACGGTCAACCGCAAGCTGGCCGAGTTCCTCGAGGAGAACCCCGGCGACGCGCGGCGGATCATCGTCAAGGCGATCGACGCCTCCCGCGCCCGCGACGCGGCCCGCAAAGCGCGCGACCTGACCCGGCGCAAGTCGGCTCTCGAGAACTCGACCCTGCCCGGCAAGCTGGCCGACTGCACGGTCAAGGACCCGCGCGACGCGGAGCTGTTCGTGGTCGAGGGCGACTCCGCCGGCGGCTCGGCCAAGCAGGCGCGAGACCGCTCGACCCAGGCGGTGCTGCCGCTGCGGGGCAAGATCATCAACGTCGAGAAGAGCCGCATCGACAAGGTCCTGGCCAATACCGAGGTGCAGGCACTGATCACGGCGATCGGCACGGGCGTCCACGAAGAGTTCAACCTCGAGGACGCCCGCTACCACAAAATCGTCATGGCGACGGACGCCGACGTCGACGGCGCCCACATTCGCACCCTCGTCCTCACCTTCCTCTACAGGCAGATGCCGGAGCTGATCGACGCCGGCTACGTCTACATCGCCAAACCGCCGCTCTACCGGGTCAAACAGGGCAACCAGGAGACCTATCTCGAGCGCGAGTCCGAACTGGAGGAGCTGCTGCTGCGCGACAAGCTCGAGGAGATCGAGGTCGCCGACGCGAGCGGCAAGGCGACGAAGCTGGGCAAGAGCCGCTGGCAGAGCTACACGCGGCGGGCCAAAGAGTACGAGGGCTGGGGCTCTTCGCTGCAGGCCGAGTTCGGGCACGAGACCGTGCGCTTCCTCGAGGAGTCGAGCCTGCTCGACGAAGGGGTCGCGACCCTTGCCGCCGCGCGCAAAGTGCTGAGCGCGGAGACGGTCGAGGGCGAGCCCTTCGATACCGAGATCGTCGAGGACTCCGACGCGGGCCTGGTCGTCAAGGCGATCGAACGGAAGAGCGGCCTGGCGCGTACCCATCGCCTCCCACACGAGCTGTTCGAGCACCACGACTACCGCAAATTCGCCGAAGTGCACGCGGCGCTGTTGAAGCAGGTCGGCCGACCGCCCTTCGAGGTGCGCCTGGGCGGGCGGGCGGCGGAAGCGCTCTCCTTCCAGACGCTGCGCCCAGCCGTGCTCGAGTTGGCTCGTCACGGAGTGCAGCTGACCCGCTTCAAGGGGCTCGGCGAGATGAACGCCGACCAGCTGCGCGAGACGACGATGGACCCGGCGAGTCGCACGCTGGCCAGGGTCACGCTCGACGACGCAACCGCCGCCGACCAGATCTTCTCGATGCTGATGGGGGACCAGGTCGGACCGCGCCGCGACTTCATCGAGTCCAACGCCAAAGAGGTGAAATTCCTCGATGTCTGAGGTGAGTAGCTGATGGCGCTGGAGGCCCTTACGGGCCGCATAGAAGAGCGCGAGCTCGAGAAGGAGATGCGCTCCTCCTATCTCGACTACGCGATGAGCGTAATCGTGGGGCGGGCGCTGCCGGATGTCCGCGACGGCCTCAAGCCGGTCCATCGGCGGGTGCTCTACGCGATGCACGACATCGGCCTGCAGCCGACCCGGCCTTACCGCAAGTGCGCCTTCATCGTCGGCGAGGTGATGGGCAAGTACCACCCCCACGGCGACTCGGCGATCTACGACACGCTGGTGCGGATGGCGCAGGAGTTCTCGCTGCGCTACCCGCTGATCGACGGCCAGGGCAACTTCGGCTCGATCGACGACGACCCGGCGGCCGCGATGAGGTACACCGAGGCGCGACTGGGGAGGCTGGCCACCGAGCTGCTGCGCGACATCGACGCCGACACGGTCGACTTCGGGCCCAACTACGACGAATCGACCCAGGAGCCGCTGATCCTGCCGGCCCGCTTTCCCAACCTGCTGGTCAACGGGGCGTCGGGGATCGCGGTCGGAATGGCGACGAACATCCCGCCGCACAACCTGCGCGAGGTAGCCGCCGCCGTCACCGCCTACATCGACGACCCCGGCATCGACCTCGCCGGGCTGATGGAGCACGTCAAGGGTCCGGACTTCCCCGGCGGCGGGATCATGAGCCTGGAGGGGATCCGCGACGCCTACGCCTCAGGTCGCGGTTCCGTCAAGGTGCGCGCCCGCGCCCACGTCGAGCCGCTGAAGGGGGGCAAGGACGCGATCGTCGTCACCGAGCTTCCCTTCATGGTCAAGAAGGGCGGCGACAACGGGCTGATCACGAAGATCGCCGACCTCGTCCGCGACAAGAAACTGGAGGGAATCTCCGACCTCCGCGACGAGTCCGACCGTTCGGGCATGCGCCTGGTGATCGAGTTGAAGCGCGGCGGCCATCCGGCCAAGGTCGTGCTCAACAACCTCTACAAGAAAACGGGGATGCAGACCAGCTTCGGCATCAACATGGTGGCGCTGGTCGACGGGGTACCACGCACGCTGGGGCTGCGCGAGCTGGTCGAGTACTACGTCCAGCACCAGCGCGAGGTCGTCACCCGCCGCACCCAGTATGAACTGCGCCGCGCCGAGGCCCGCGCCCACATTCTCGAGGGGCTGCTGATCGCCCTCGACAACCTCGACGCGGTGATCAAACTGATCCGCGGTTCGGCGGATCCGGACGAGGCCCGTGACGGCCTGATCTCGAAATTCGAGCTCTCTCGCGAGCAGGCACAGGCGATCCTCGACATGCGCCTGCAGCGGCTCACCGCGCTCGAGGCCGACAAAGTGCGCGCCGAGCATGCCGACCTGATCGAGCGGATCGGCGAGCTGCGCGACATCCTCGGCGACGAGGCGAGGGTGCTCGGACTGGTCAAGGAGGAGCTGGCCGAGATCGTCGAGTCATACGGCGACGAGCGCCGCACCGAAATCGCCCATTTCGAGGGCGACGTCGGGATCGAGGACATGATCGCCGACCAGCAGATGGTGATCTCGCTGACCGCCTCGGGCTACGTGAAGCGGCTGCCGCTCGCCACCTACCGTCAGCAGCATCGCGGCGGCGTCGGGGTGATGGGGATGAACATGAAGGAGGACGACTACATCGCCCACCTCCACATCTGCTCGACCCATGACTACCTGCTCTTCTTCACCAACAAGGGCAAGGTCTACCGGCTCAAGGTCTACGAGCTGCCGGAGGGCTCGCGCACGGCGAAAGGGAGCGCCCTGGTCAACCTGCTGCCGCTGCGCGAAGGCGAGAAGGTGATGGCGGTGATTCCAACCCGCGACTTCAAGGAGAACAAGTACCTGGCCTTCGCCACCGCCAAGGGCCAGTTCAAGAAGACCGAGTTCCTCGCCTACAACACGCCGATCCGGGCGGACGGCATCATCGCGATCAAGGTGCGCGACGGGGATGAGCTGGTGCAGGTGCGGTTGACCTCGGGCGAGGACGACATCCTGATGGTGTCCAAGTCGGCCCATGCCGTGCGCTTCTCGGAGGGGGAGGCGCGGCCGATGGGGCGCGACACCTCCGGGGTGAAAGGGATGAACGTGAGCGCCAAGGTGGGCGGCGCGGCGAACCGGGTGCTGGCGATGGACGTCGCCCGCGACGACACCGAGCTGTTCGTCGTCACCGAGAACGGCTACGGCAAGCGCACCTCGATCGCCGAGTACCCGCGCAAGGGACGCGGCACGAAAGGCGTCCAGACGGCCAAGCTGACCGAGAAGAAGGGCGGCTTGGCCGGCGCCCTGATCGTCCGCGAGCACCAGGAGCTGCTGTTCATCTCCCAGAACGGGATGGTGCAGCGGACCTCGGCAAGCGGGATCTCGAGCATGGGTCGCCCCACCCAGGGAGTCAAGGTGATGAACATCAAGGACGACGACCGGATCAGCGCCGTCGCCCTGGTGGTCGAGTCGGGCGAGGGAGCCCCGACCAACGGCGATATGCCGGCGCAGGACGAGCTCAGTTCCTGAGAGGGAGGGCAGGGGTGCCTCTCGCCCCGACTCGCGGGCTTCGCCCGCTCTGAGTATCCGCCGGTTCGAGAGGCACCCCTGCCCTCCCTCACGAGGCGCTGTTGGCAGGTTTCGGCGGTAACGCCGAATCTGCAGTCGCAAGCTTCAAGGAACGGCATGCGTAGAATTCCCGGGCAAGATGGCACGCGTGCTCGTCTTGAATGCGACGTATGAGCCGATCAACGTCTGCACGTTGAGGCGCGCTGCTGTGCTGCTCTTGAAGGAGAAGGCCGAACTGCTGGAGCGGCGCGAGGGGGCGATCCACTCCGAGCACATGACGCTGGAGCGGCCCGACGTGATCCGCCTGGTCAGCTACGTACGGGTGCCGCGCGAGGCGCACCGCCGCAAGATCACCCGGCGCGCTGTGCTGGCTCGGGACGCTTGGACCTGCCAGTACTGCGGCTCGACCAAGTCGGGGCTGACCGTCGACCATGTGATTCCCCGCAGCCGCGGTGGCAAGTCGGTCTGGGGGAACATCGTCGCTGCCTGCGCGAGCTGCAACCGGCGCAAGGGCAACCGCCTCCCCCATGAGATCCAGATGCACCCTAAGAAGTCGCCCAGGGCCCCAGGCCCCAGCATCTTCATCCAAGTAGCCAGCCCGAACATCCCGGAAGCCTGGCAGCAGTACTTGCCGGTCGCAGCCTGAACGCGCTCCGTCTCAGCCAATGGGATAAGAGCCCAGAATTCGGACCGACTCCGCCTTCGTCTTGAGCGCGTCGAGAGCCTCCGAGACAGCTGAGTCCTCCAGGGACCCTTCGAGGTCGCAGAAGAACATGTAGCGGCCGAGGCCCCGGCGTAGCGGCCGCGACTCGATCCGGGAGAGGTTGACGCCGCGACTGGAGAACTCGTGGAGCGCATCGACGAGAGCGCCCGGGTGGTCGGCGCCCAGCTCGGAGAAGACGAGCGAGGTCCTCCAGTGGCCCTCGCCCGCTGGTTTCGTGTCCGCGGCGGCGATCCAGACGAAGCGGGTCACGTTGTCCGCCTCGTCCTCGATGCCTTCGCGCAGCACGGTGCAGCCGTAGAGGTCAGCGGCGGCGCGGGCGCCGATCGCCGCCCAGGGCCGCACCGACTCGCCAACCATGCGCACCGCCTCGGCGGTGCTGCTGACGCTGCGCCGTTCCACCCCGGGCAGGTGCTCGCGCAGGAAGCCGGCGCACTGGGCCAGTGGCTGGGGGTGGGAGAGGATCGCCGCCACCTGCTCCAGCTCCACTCCCTCGCGGGCGATCAGGTGAGCGTGCACCGGGAAATCGTGCTCGCCGATGATCGTCACCGCCTCGGTGTCGAAGGCCAGCGTGTCGAGCGTGCTGCGCACCGACCCCTCGATCGAGTTCTCGAAGGGAACCAGCGCCCGCTCCGCCTCCCCGCGCTCGACCGCCAGGATCGCGTCATGGACGGTCGGGGTGCGCAGCGCCTCGATTTCCTCACCGACAGGCGCTGCCTCACGAAGAGCATCTTCCGTGAAGGTTCCGGCTGGTCCTAAGAAGGAGACTTTCATCGGCTAAGGGCGGGCGGAGTGGCCTCGCTGGAGCCTCGCGAAGCGGCTCCGCAGAGTTATTCGAACCGCGAAGCGGTCCAACATAGTGAGCGAAGCGAACACGGGCTCCAGCGAGGCCACTCCGCCCGCCCGCTATTCGAAGACAACGGTGTACGACGCTTCGTTGTTTTCCGACACTTCCTCGCCGGGAACCGGCACGACTTCCACTTCCAGCGTCGCTTCGCCCGTCGGCGCCGGCGTCAGCGGAATCGTGATGGTTTCCGTCGCTCCAGCTTCGATGCTGCTGATGTCCTGCTGCAGCGTGTTGCCGCCATTCACCGTGACCGAGACGGTGACCCCGTTCTCGGTCGATTCGCCCTGGTTCTGCACCTGGACTTCCACTTCCGGCGTTTCTTCGACGCTCACCGAGGTGCTCGTTTCGGTGCTCAGTTCGGTCCCGTTGATGTTGGTCCCGATCAGGCCGAGGCCGTGCACGCCGGGCGTCGAGGTGCCGCTCGATCCGCTGACCGAGCCGAGCGCGTCGCTGATCGCGCTTTCGTCGAGCCACTTGATCCCGTCGGGGAGGAAGACGCTCTTGGGCACGTCGTCACCCTCGATCCCGTTGCCGGCGAGCACCCCGTCGATTTCAGGCCGGGCGACGGAGGCGTAGAGGACGTCGCTCGCCAGCAGTTTTTCCATCTGGGCGGTGATCGACGCGATCGCCTTCTCGGAGCCAACGTCGCCCAGCGCCGTGCTCATCCGGTCGGCGATTTCGGTCATCGCGCTGCCGCGCAGCTCGTAGACCAGCGCCAGCGCCCGCTGCGCCTTGCCCATGTCGCCGGGGGCGTCGAGCGCGTTGACCCGCGCCACGTAGTTGTCCATCGCGCTGCGGTCGGCGTTGACCTCGGCGACGAACTCGGTGACGGAGAGGCTGCCGGGGTCCGAGAGCTTGCCGAAGAAGCTCTTGCTGGTCTGGTCGGTCTCATCGACGATCTGGGTCACGTTGCGCGCGTAGTCGCTCAGCGCCCGGTGCTTGCGCGCGTTGAGGCAACCGCGGACGCCGAGAACGAGCAGGATCAGAACCAGCAGGCCGGCGCCGAGGGCGAGGGCCCGCCGCAGCAGGATCTGCTGCCGTTCGGGACGCCGTGACGGGCGCGGTCGGCGCCCAGGCCGTGATGCGAGCGAATCGTCCAAGAAGCGGCTCTCCAAGCTGGTTGGCTGGGCGGAGAGTATGCATTGCGGTACGGTCGGCGCTTCCAGACCCGCCGCAAACGACGCGTTTTTGCACGCCGGGAGCCGCAGGAGAGCGCCGAGCTACGGCGAAGTCGAAGGAGCTTTGGTCGGTTCCCTCGTCCTCAACCGCTTCCTGATCGAGCGCCGCATCGGCAGCGGCGGCTTCGGCGTCGTCTACGAGGCCTGGGACGGCCGGCTCGAGCGGACCGTCGCGGTCAAGGCGATCGAGTCTCGCGGCGAGTCCGGGCGGCGGGTGCTGCGCGAGGCGCAGGCCGCGGCACGACTCAACCACCCGGGCATCGTCACCCTCTACGAGATGGGGGAGGAGGACGGCAACGCGCTGCTGGTCACCGAGCTCGTCGACGGCACGACGCTGGCCTGTCTGAGTCGGGAAGGCGCGCTCGGCGATCGTGAGATCGGGGAGATCGGCGCCGACCTCTGCGAGGCGCTCGACCATGCCCACTCGCGCGGCGTCGTGCACCGCGACATCAAGCCGCAAAACGTCCTCGTCCCGCCGGATGGGGAGTTCCGCGCCAAGCTGATGGATTTCGGCGTTGCCCGGCTGGCCGATGGCGCCGCCCTGACCGCTCCCGGCGACGTGGTCGGCACGCTCGCCTACATGTCCCCCGAGCAGGCCGAGGGCAGCCCAGCGGGCCCAGAGGCCGATGTCTACTCGTTGGCGCTGACCCTGTACGAGTGCTGGAGCGGCGAGAACCCCAACCGCCGCCCGACGCCGGCGGCGACGGCGCGGGCGATCGGCGGCCGGCCTCGCCGCCTGCGCCGTCGCCGCCCCGACCTGCCGCAAGAGCTCTGCGACACGATCGACGCCGCCCTGGAGCCGCGCCCGTCGCGACGACCGGCGCTCGAAGAGCTGGGAAGCGCGATCGAGGAGTCGCTGGACCGCCTCGCCGAGGAGCCGGTCCAGGTCAGCTCGCCGCTCGGCCTTCGCGCAGGCGCCGTCGCCGCAGCGGCCCTGTTCGGCACCTGGCTTGCGATGGGCCACGGAGCCGTCCTACCCTGATGCTCGGCTCCACGACCCCGCACACCTGGACGACGCGCCCCTGGCGCACGCGGCCATGAAGCCGAGCATCTAGGATTTTCCGATCAGCGTTCTACGCAGCCTCGAGAGTCGGATCGAAGGCCTCGTCGAGGGGGTCTTCAGCCGCGCCTTCAGCTCTGAGGTGCAGCCGGTCGAGCTCGCTCGCAAGCTGGCCAAGGAGATGGACGCCCAAAAGACGGCCGGCGTGGCGCGGGTCTACGTCCCCAACGAGTACACGGTTTACCTGTCGGGCAAGGACCGGATCCGCCTCGAGGGCTATGAGCGCTCGCTAGAGCAGGAGCTGTCGGGGTACCTGCTCGAGCACGCGCGGCGGCGCAGCTACGACCTGCTGACCCGCCCCACGGTCGCTTTCGAGACCGACGAGCGGCTGCGGCTCGGCGAGTTCGGGATCCAGACGCGGCTGGTCAAGCCTCCCGCCCACGAGGGCGACAGCCCGAGCCAGGGCGAGGAGGGCCACACGATGGTTTACTCAGCCGTCCGCGACGCGCCTCCGGCCGACGGCGCCGGCCGCCGCCCCGAGGTCGCGACCCGCGCCGTCGTCACCGTCGACGACCGTCGCTACGTGCTGGAGGGGCCCCGCGCGACGATCGGCCGCTCCAAGGACGCCGACTGCGTGCTGCGCGACCCGAACGTCTCTCGCCACCATGCCGAGCTACGACGCTCCCCGACGGGCGACTGGACGGTTGCCGACCTCGGTTCCACCAACGGGATCAAGGTGAATGGGCGCCGGGTCGGCTCTACCCGGCTCAAGCCCGGCGACCAAGTGACCTTGGGCACGACGACCTTCCTCTTCGACGTCGAGAAGTAGCGCCTGAGATGGCTCTAGTGTGCTGAGCGCGTGGATTACGACCCTATCTCCGTCGCCCTCAAGTTCGGCTTTCTCGCCGTCCTCTACCTGTTCCTGCTCTGGATCGCGCGCAGCGCCCTGAAGGACCTGCGGGGGACGGTGGCGCCGGCTCCTGACTCGACCGGCTTTCACCCGGTGCCCTCCTTCGAGGCCGCCGCCCCGGGCGGCGATGCCTGGCTGGTGGCCCTGCGTGGCGGCGGTTTGCGGGAGGGCGAGCGTTTCGACCTGATCGGCGGCCTCTCGATCGGCCGCTCCCAGGAGGCGGACCTGCGGATCGAGGACCGCTATGCCTCCGGCCTGCACGCGAGGATCTTCTCCCGCGACAGGCGGGCCTACGTCGAAGACATGAGCTCCACCAACGGCACCCTGCTGAATGACGCCGATCTGCACGGTGAGGCCGAGCTGATCGACGGCGACGTGGTGCGGATCGGCGACACCGAGTTCAGGTTCGAGGCAAGTTAGATGCTTCGCGTCGACGACCAGGCGTTCCGCACCGACACCGGCCGCCAGCGCAGCGAGAACGAGGACTCCCTCTTCGTCCGCGCCCCGATCTTCGTCGTCGCCGACGGAATGGGGGGCGCCCAGGCGGGCGAGGTCGCCTCGAAGACGGCCGCCGACGCTTTCGACCGCGACCTGCCGAACATGCCTCCCGAGCGTTTCCTGCGCGAGACGATCGAGGCGGCGAACCGGCAGATCCACGAGCTCGCCCGGGCCGACCCTTCGCGCGCCGGGATGGGCACGACGATAACCGCGGCGATCGTCGACGTGCAGGGGGAAGAGGTGGCGATAGGCCATGTCGGTGACAGCCGTGCCTACCGCCTGCGCCGCGGCAAGCTGGAACGGCTCACGCGCGACCACTCGCTGGTCGAGGAGATGCGGCGCAAGGGACAGATCACCGACGCCCAGGCCGAGGATCATCCGCAACGCTCGATCATCACCCGTGCCCTCGGCCCCGAGCCCGAGGTCGAGGTCGACGTGCAGACCGTGCCGACGGCGCCGGGCGACGTCTTCCTGCTCTGCTCCGACGGCCTTACGACGATGGTCGACGAGGCGCACATCGCCGCGATCCTCGCCAACTCGGGCTCGATGAAGGATGCGGTGCGGACGCTGATCGAGGAGGCAAACGGCGCCGGCGGGCGGGACAACATCACGGCGATGGCCTTCAGTCTCGAAGACTCGGCGGCGCCCCGGGGCGAGTCTCGCGAGGACGCGACCCTGGTCGGAGCCGCCGCCGAGGAGGCGGGCCTGACCGGGACCGAGGTGCGCCGCCGCGCCGCCGCGGAGGCTGCGAGGGAACGCCGCGAGCAGCTCGTCGCGGAGCGGCCTCGCCGCCGCCTGCGCGCCGCCGCCAAGGCCCTGGCTGTCCTCGCCGTGCTCGGCGCGCTCGCCTTCGGCGCCTGGTTCGGCAACCGCCAGGTCTGGTTCCTCGGAACCGACGACGGCGGTCGCGTAGCGCTCTACCGGGGCCTGCCCTACGAGCTTCCCTTCTCGATCCACCTCTACCAGGAGCGCTACGCGAGCCCGATCCAGGCCGACTCGCTGCCCGGCAAGCGCCGCGAGGCGGTCACCGGGCACGACGTTCGCTCGCGCTCGGACGCCGTCTCGCTGATCGAAGACATCGAACGCAGCCAGGGGGTTCCTTGAGGAGCGTCAGAAACCGGGAGCTCGTCGCCCTGGTTCCGGTCGCGCTGCTGCTCAGCGCCGGGTTCGCCGCGGTATTCGCCCAGGAGAACGCCCGGCTCGGCAACCTCAGCCTCGTCTACGGCGCCTACTTCCTCGCCGTCTGCCTCGCCACCCACGTCTACCTGCGGCTGCGCCTCCCCGACGCGGACCCCTATCTCTTCCCGCTGGTGGCGCTGCTGACCGCGTTCGGCCTGGTGATGATCTACCGGATCGACGAGAGCCTGGCCCGCGACCAGGCCAACTGGTTCGTGCTCGGCCTCGTCCTCTTCGCCCTCACGATCCGCTTCCTGCGCGACTACGACGTGCTCGAGCGCTACCGCTACACGATCGCCGCGATCGGGCTGCTGCTGCTGCTGGCGCCGCGGCTGCCGGGGATCGGCCAGCAGGTGAACGGCGCCTATCTGGGGGTGAAGATCGGGCCCCTCGCCTTCCAGCCGGCCGAGTTCTCGAAGATCTGCATCGTCGTCTTCCTCGCCAGCTACCTGCGCGAGCACCGCGAGGTGCTGATAGTCGGCGCCCGGCGAGTGCTCGGCGTCACCCTGCCGCCGCTCAAGCACCTCGGCCCGCTGCTGGTCGTCTGGGGCGCCTCGATGTTCATGCTCGTCTTCATCCGTGACCTGGGCAGCTCGCTGATGTTCTTCGCCGCCTTCCTAGCGCTTCTCTATGTGGCCACCGGTCGTTTCTCCTTCGTCGTGATCGGGATGGCGATGTTCCTGGTCGGCGCCTGGTTCTTCGCCTCGACCGTCCCCCACGTCCACGACCGGGTCGAGATCTGGCTCGATCCCTACCAGCACCCGACCACGAGCGGCTACCAGGTCCTCCAATCGATCTTCGCCCAGGCCGACGGCGGCCTCTTCGGCAAAGGCTTCGGACAGGCTCTGATCACGATCCCCGGCACCAACGACGCCCTGCTGCCCGCCGCCCAGACCGACACGATCTACTCGTTGATCGTCAACGAGTTGGGCCTGTTCGGGGCCTGCGGCGTGGTCCTGATCTACCTGCTGATCGCGGCGCGGGGGTTCAAGATCGCGCTGCTTGCCGACGACGGCTTCTCCAAGCTGCTCGCCACCGGCCTCACCGCGGTCTTCGCGATCCAGGCCTTCGTGATCATCGGCGGCGTCACCCGGGTGATCCCCCTTACCGGCGTCACCCTGCCCTTCATCAGCTACGGCGGCAGCTCGATCGTCGCCAACTTCGTCCTGCTGGCGCTGCTGCTGCTGGTCTCCGACCGCGCCCGGCGCGAGGCGACCGCGCCGCGCGGAGCGTTGGCGATGGAGGCCGCGTGAACCGCCAGATCGTCAAGCTGTTCGGGCTGCTCGTCGTCCTCTTCGCGGTGCTGATCGCCTTCACGTCCTATTGGTCGGTCTTCGACGCACAGGCGCTGAAGGAGAAGAACGCCAACAAGCGGCCGCTGCTGGAGCAGCAGCAGATCAAGCGGGGGCGGATCCTGGCGGCGGACGGGACGGTCCTGGCCCGCTCTGTCGCCAAGGGACATGGCGACAGCCTGCGCTACGTGCGCCGCTATCCGGAGGGCGCACTCTACGGGCACCCGGTCGGCTACAGCTTCGTGCGCCAGGGCGACAGCGAGCTCGAGAAGTTCCACAACGACGAACTGGTCGGCAACAGCTCCGAGTTCGGTTCGATCTTCGACGAGCTGCGGGGCAAGCGCCAGGAAGGCAACGACCTCGTCACCAACATCGACCCGGAAGCGCAACGGGTGGCGCTCGCCGATCTCGAGGAAGCCGGGTTCGGCGCGGTGGTGGCGATCGAGCCGCAGAGCGGCCGCGTCCGGGTCCTCGCCTCGAACCCCCCCTACGATCCCAACCGCGTCCCGTTCGAACTCGAGAAGCTGAACGAAAACGAAGTCGAATCGCCGCTGCTCGACCGCGCCACCCAGGGCCAGTACCCGCCGGGCTCGACCTTCAAGGTGGTGACCGCCGCCGCCGGGCTCGACAGCGGCACGATCGGCCCGGAAACGACGATCGACGCGCCCGGCACGCTCGATGTGCAGGGGCAGGTGCTGCAGAACGACTTCACCGAGAGCTTTGGCCCGATCGCCCTCGACACCGCGCTGACCAACTCGGTCAACACCTGGTTCGCTCAGCTCGGCGAACAGGTCGGCGAGGAGACCATGTTCGAATACATGGACCGCTTCGGCTTCAACTCGACGCCGGCGATCGACCTGCCCGAGGACCAGGTCTACGCCAGCGGGATCTTCGAAGGCGGGCAGCTGCTCGGGCCGGCCGACCCGATCGACATCGCCCGCGTCGCGATCGGACAGGAGCGCCTCGCCGTGACGCCGCTGCAGATGGCCGAGGTGGCGGCGGCCGTCGCCAACGGCGGCAGCTTGATGAGGCCGCAGATATGGAGCCGCGTCGTCGACCCGGACGGACGGGTCGTCGAACGGCTCGACCCCTCCGAGTACAGCCAGCCGATCGACGAGCAGACGGCCGCCGAGCTGACGACGGCGATGGAAGGAGTGGTCAGCGAAGGAACCGGGACCAACGCGGCGATCCCCGGCGTCGCCGTGGCAGGCAAGACCGGGACGGCGGAAACCCCCTTCAACGACACCTGCGGGGGCGGGACCGAAGAGAACCAGGCATGGTTCATCGGCTTCGCGCCCGCCGACGCTCCGCAGATCGCGATCGCCGCGACGGTCGAGTGCACGACGGCGTTCGGCAACGACGTGGCGGCGCCGATCTTCCGCGACGTCGCCGAAACCATTCTCAACGGGGGGAGCTGACGTTGCCGCCTGAAGTCGGCGAGGGAAGCACGATCGACGGCCGCTACCGGTTGCTGCGCCGGATCGGCTCGGGGGGGATGGCGGACGTCTGGCTTGCCGAGGACGCGCACCTGCAGCGACGCGTCGCGCTCAAGGTGCTGCACCGGCGCTTTGCCCAGGATCGCGAGTTCGTCGAGCGCTTCCGCCGCGAGGCGGAGGCGGCCGCCGGCCTCCAGCACCGCAACATCGTTGCCGTCTTCGACCGCGGCGACGTCGACGGCACCTACTACATCGCGATGCAGCTGCTCGAGGGTCGCTCGCTGAAGGAGCTGGTCGACCAGGGGCTGACGCCAGAGCAGGCAGTCGGGCTGATCCGCCAGGTGCTCGAGGCAGCGGGCTTCGCCCACCGGCACGGTGTCGTCCACCGCGACCTGAAGCCACAGAATGTGATCGTCGACGGCGAGGGCAAGGCCACGGTCACCGATTTCGGCATCGCCCGGGCCGGAGTCTCCGAAATAACCCAGGCAGGGTCGGTGATGGGCACTCCGCACTACCTCTCCCCCGAGCAGGCGCAGGGCCAGGCGGTGACCGCGGTATCCGACCTCTACTCGATCGGGGTGATGCTCTACGAGGCGCTCGCCGGACGAGTGCCATTCGAGGCCGACTCGGCCATCGCGATCGCGATGAAGCAGGTCTCACACACGCCCCAACGCCCCAGCTCGATCGCCCCGAACGTCTCGCCTGCCCTCGACGCGGCCGTGATGCGGGCGCTGGAGAAGGATCCCGGCCAGCGCTTTCAGAGTGCCGACGCCTTCATCGCCGCCCTCGACGCGGCACTACGCGACCCTGCTGCCCCAGGCGGCGGCACGGCGGCCTTCGCGCCGCTGCCACCTCCTGTGGTCGGCGCCGAGGCCACCGCCGAGCCCGAACAGGAGGAGCGCGACAGGCGCCGCAGGCTCTGGCTCCTGCTCGCCGTCGCCGCGGTGCTGATCGGCGCCCTGCTCGGCTTTGCGCTGACGCGGGACACGACGACCGAGGTCCCTGGCGTAACCGGCAACCAGCTCAATGTCGCGATCGCCCTGCTGCAACAGAACGGGTTCAAAGTCGGCGCCGTCAACCGGGTGCAGCGCGAAGTCGCGGCAAACACGGTGCTCGAGCAGGACCCCCCCGCCGGCCAGGCCTCGCTCGACTGCGCCTTCCTCGGTTTCTTCTGCTCGAAGCCGAAGGTGGCGCTGACGGTCAGCGCCGGTCCCGGCAGCGCCGAGGTGCCCGGCGGGCTCGCGGGCCTCAGCCAGGAAGAGGCGACGGCGAAGGTTGAGGAAGCCGGGTTCGTAGCGCAGGTCGAGAAGGTGAACTCCGACCAGGTGGAAGCAGGCCTGGTGATCCGCACCGACCCCCCCGGGGGGACCACCGCGACTCGTGGCTCGACCGTCGTCCTCACAGTCTCCAAGGGCCAGAAGCTGGCCAAGGTGCCGGTATTGGTGGGGACGCAGCGGTCCGTCGCGGTGCAGCAGATCCGTGGCCGGGGCCTCAGCCCCAGCGTCGAAGAAGAAGAGAGCTCGGCCCCGGCGGGAGAGGTGATCCGCCAGTCGCCGAGCGCCGGCTCGGAGCTCCCCCGTGGATCGAGCGTCTCGATCGTCGTCTCCAAGGGCCAGCGACAGGCGAAGGTGCCGAATGTGATCGGCAAGGAAAGGGCCGAAGCGGTGCAGGCTCTGCGCGAAGCGGGCCTCGAGCCCTCCGTGCAGGAACAGGAAGCCGAAGTGCCGGCGCAGGTGGGCCGCGTCACCGATCAGTTCCCCCCACCGGGCTCCGAAGTGGAACCGGACTCGGCCGTGACCGTGGTCGTGGGCAAGCGCGCGGCGGGAACCGAAGCGGAAGCGGAAGGGGAATGAGGGTCGCGGTGCTCTGCGGCGGGCGCTCCTCCGAGCACGACGTCTCGCTGCGCTCGGGCGAGGCGGTGACGCGCGGGCTGGGTGAGGCCGGCCACGAGGCGCTGCTGGTGACGATCGCCCGCGACGGCAGCTGGAGCTTGCGCGGCGACCCGGTCGAGCTGGTGCCGGCCGCCGGCCTGCAGGGCGCGGACGTCGCCTTCCCCGCGCTGCACGGGCCGTTCGGCGAGGACGGCAGCGTTCAGGGCGTGCTCGAGTGGCTCGACGTCCCCTACGTCGGCTCCGACGTGCTGGCCTCGGCGGTCTGCATGGACAAGCTGACCCTGAAGGCCCTGTTCGCCCAGCGCGGCCTGCCGCAGGTCGAGTTCGTCGCGGCCGGCGATCCCGGCTGGCGGCGGCGGTGCGAGGAGATGGGGCTACCGCTCTGGGTGAAGCCGTCGCGGCTCGGCTCCAGCGTCGGGATCAGCAAGGTCGAGGCATTGGGCGAGGAGCTGGACGCGGCGGTCGAGCTTGCCCGCCGCCACGATCCGCGCGTGATCGTCGAGGCCCACGCCGCCGGGCGCGAGGTCGAGTGCTCGCTGCTCGGCAACGAGGAGGTGGAGGCCTCGCCGCCGGGCGAGGTGATCGCGCATGGCGATTGGTACGACTACGAGACGAAGTACAGCGACGGCGGCATGGAGCTGGTCGTGCCGGCCCCGATCCCAGATGCGCAAGCGACCCGCCTGCGCGAGCTGGCGCTCACGGCTTTTGAGCTGGGCGGCTGCTCCGGCCTCGCCCGCTGTGACTTCTTCGTCGAGCCCGACGGCGAGATCCTCGTCAACGAGATCAACACGATGCCGGGCTTCACCGAGACAAGCGTCTACGCGAAGCTCTGGGAGGCGAGCGGCCTCGGCTATCCGGACCTGTGCGACCGCCTGGTCCAGCTGGCGCTCGAGCGCCACGCCAAAGCCCGCTCGCACGAGCTCTGAGTCAGTCCAGCAGCTTGATGTCGCTGACCTCGATCTGGTAGCGACCCGCCTGGTCGCGGGCTTCGGAGGCCTTGGTGAACCAGAGCAGGAAGTAGGTCGATGGCTGGCGGACCGCGAGGTCGATCTCCTCCGTGGTCCCTGCTTCACTCGTTTCGCCGACAGGTTCGCCCCAGCCGGAGAGGTCGGAGGGGGGCCCGGCGGGGGCGGCGAAGACCTGGGCGTCCCAGCCTGGAGTGGGGGTGCGGACGATCATCTTCTCGGGGATGGCGGGGGAGGAGGCGGTGACGTAGATCCCCACCCCGGGGTCGGGCCCGGTCTTGGTTCCTTCGAAGGTTTCGGAGTCGTAGTGCTCGGTTTCCCAAGCGGTCCCGGTCGGATCGCCGTCGGCGGCGAGTTCGACCTTGCTGCCGACCTCTTCGCCGTCGCCCTGCGGGTCGTAGTCGGTGGCCGCGGAGAGCTCCACGTTCCCACCCTTGCCGTTGTTGGCGCCACCGCCGCCGATCCCGCTGGAGATCAGCTGTACGGCGAGCAGGGCCCCGCCGCCGACCAGAAGCAGGACTGCGATCGCCGCCCAGGACCAGCGCCTGCGGCCGGAGAGCTGGCGTTCCGGCTCCGGCACCGCGTCGAGGACGCTGGTTGCCTCACCGGTCGTCGAGCCCGCCCGCGCCGCCTCCACCTCCAGTGCCGTCTCGAGGTCGTCGATCATCTCGGCGATGCTCTGATAGCGCTCGGCCGGGTCCTTTGCGGTCGCCCGCTCGACCACCAGCGCCACCGCCGCCGAGGCCTCGGGCCGGCGGCGCTGTACGTCAGGCAGCTCCTCGTTGACGTGTTTCATCGCCACCCCGACCTGGCTGTCGGCGTGGAAGGGAACCTGCCCGACCAGCATCTCGTAGAGGACAACCCCCAGCGAGTAGATGTCGGAGCGCGGATCGGCGCCCTTGCCCATCGCCTGCTCGGGTGCCACGTAATCGGTCGTGCCGAGGACGCGGCCGGTGGCGGTCACGCCCGCCTGTTCGAGCTGGCGGGAGATGCCGAAGTCGGTCAGCTTGGCGCGGCCCTCCTCGTCGATCAGCACGTTCTGCGGCTTGATGTCGCGATGGACCATGTTGCGGGCGTGGGCGACGCTGAGCCCGCGCGCCACCTCGATCGCGTACGCGATCGCCTCCTGCGTGTCCAATGAGCCGACCCGCCCTATCCGTTGCTTCAGCGTCTCCCCCTTGACGTACTCGAAGACGATGTAGGGGTGGCCTCCGTCCTCGCCGGCGTCGATCACCGAGACGACGTTGGGGTGGGTGAGCTTGGCAACTGCCCGCGCCTCCTGCCGGAAGCGCTGCAGCTGATCGGGCTGCTCGGACATCTCACGGTGCATGACCTTGACCGCGACCGGTCGGTCGAGGGTCTCGTCCCGCGCCAGGTAGACGGTCGACATACCGCCGCTGCCCAGCTTTGCCTCCAGCCGGTAGCGCCCGGAGAGAACGGTTCCGATCATCGAGCTGGAGGGACGAGTGCTCATCTACCTGCGGTCATTGTCGAACACGCTGTCGATAGAGGTTCTCTATCGCACCGCGGAGTCCCGCTCAGGATTGGAGGACCTCGTGCGTCCCGGCGACCGCGCGCCCGACTCGCCTCGCTCCCGGGTAGCGCGCCCGCAGCGACTTCAGGGCGGTCTCCTCCTGCCCGGCGCCGACGACGCAGCAGAAGCCGCAGCCCATGTTGAAGACCTCGCGCATCTCCGCGTCAGCCATGCCGGCACGCTCCTGGATCAGCTCGAAGATCGGCGGAATCGGGAGCGGGTCGTCGATCTCATAGCCGACGTCGGCGGCGAGGCGGAGCAGGTTGCCGAGGCCGCCGGAGGTGATGTGGGCGAGCCCGCGCACCTCGACCTCGGAGCGCAGCAGCTCCAGCACCGGCTTGACGTAGATCTCGGTCGGCTCCAGCAGGACCTCGCCCAGTGGCCGGCCGAGACGGCCGTCGGGATCCTCATCGAGCGGGATCCTCTCCAGGGCCGAGCGGGCCAGCGTGTAGCCGTTGGAGTGGATGCCGGAGGAGGGCAGGCCGATCACCGAGTCGCCTGGCTGCACCGCGGAGCCGTCGACTATCGAGTCGAGCGCCACGGTGCCGAAGCAGGCGCCGGCGACGTCGAAGCCGCGCACCATGTCGCCGAGCTGTGCCAACTCGCCGCCGGGGATCTCAACCCCGGCCAGCTCCGCACCGCGCGCCAGGCCGACGCCGATCTGCTCGCAGACCTGCGGGTCGGCGCGCTCGATCGCGATGTAGTCGAGCATCGCCAGCGGCTCGGCACCGACGCAGATCACGTCGTTGACGTTCATCGCCACGCAGTCGATCCCGACCGTGTCGAAGCGGCCGAGCTGCTCGGCGACCAGCAACTTCGTCCCGACCCCGTCGGTGGAGAGCGCGATCCCGGTCCGCTCGTCGATCCGGATCACGCTCGCGTAGTGGCCCGGCAGCGGCACCTGCCGCGAGGGCCGCCCCAGCTCGATCGCCCCCAGCGCCCGCACCAGACCGGCGACGGCGGAGTCCGCCGCCCCTTGGTCGACCCCGGCCTTCGCGTAGGCGTCCGCGTCGCTCACGGCGGCGATTCTTTCAGGCGCTCCGGTAGGTCCGGTGCGGGCTCGAAGATGTGTTTGCGTCCTTTGCGACGCCGCACCAACAATCCCCGCTCGGTAAGGCGCCGCAGGTCTGAGCGAGCGGTCTCGTGGGTCACGCGGTGGCTGGCTGCGTGGCTGTCGAATGAGTACAGCGCTCCCGGATGGCGGATCGCGTCGGTGAGCAACGCCAGCTCTCTGCCGTTGAGATCGTCGTCGCCCTTCAGCAGGCGCTCGACATCCCGAACCTCCGCAGTCTTGCGCTCGACGTAGGCATATACGTCGTCTATGCCCCTTTCGATCACGTTGAGCTGATGGATGAGGAAGTAGGTCGTGTCACCCCCGTCTGTCTCGGTTTCGACGAACGCCCGCCCGTAGCGGCTCGGAGCCATGCGGATGATCCGGGAGATGGGCAGATACTCAGCAAGCCAATAGCCGCTCGCCCTCATCGACCAAAAAAAGAGAATCCGGGCCGTACGGCCATTGCCATCGACGAATGGATGGTCGTAGGCAAGCCAGAAGTGAAGGAGGATCGCGCGTACGACAGGGTGGATGAACCAGGTGCCGTCGTCGCCTTCATTGGCGAAGTCGCAGAGCATCTCGAGTCGCCGGGGAAGTTGCTCTGCCGGCGGGGGCCTGTGGATCGGCGCACCATCATCGTCGCGGTCATAGACAGCGACCCGCTCTTCTCCTGGGAGCTGGAGCCGTCCAGCCATCCCTGGATCGTCGAGGGTCCCGTCGGTGAGGATTCGGTGCAGTTCCAAGACCGCCTGCGGAGCCAGCTCGTCACCCATCTCCTCCCGCATGAACTGAATGGCCCTGTAGTTGTTCGCGATCATCCGCTCGCTGCGGTCTCGCGGCTCGCGACCGGATCTGAGCAGCTCCTTCGCGACTCGACGTGAGGTCGTCGCGCCCTCGAGCTGGCTCGACCGGATCGCCTCCTCGATCAAGGAGTTGACCAGAAAGCGCTGTTGGGCCTTCCGCTCTGACATGACCACCTCGTCCATCGCCACCTCGCCACCACCCCGCTGGTCGATGCGATGCATGCCGCGGAGCATGTCGTCGGTCAGCCCATAGCGGAACGGCTCTCCGTCAGCATCGACCAGCGGGATCGGGCGCAGCTCTTCTTCTCGCCCGAGCTTGATCTTCAGCCACCATTGCTCGCCGCTGAGTCCGTTTGGTGGTTTTAGATGCCGCAGCTTGTCCCAGTGGAGGTACTCCATTGCGGTGCGGGTATCGGGAGGGGCGCTGATTGCAGCTCCCAGCTCGCTCTCGTCCAGCTTCCCGACGAGCTCAGCGATGGATGGCGCTCTAGCTACGTACATTTCAACTCCAAATCAACTCCAAGTTTCTCCAAGATTTGGAATTGTAGCCGAACTCCAAATCAACTCCAAGTTTCTCCAAATTTGGGAGTTGCCTGTTATTGACGTAGTTTGGCGAGGACCGCAGCGGCGAGGGCGGCTCTATAGGCCGCGTAGGGCCACAGCGCCCGGTCGCGCTCGACCAGGCGGATCAGGCGCTGGGAGGCGAGGGTGGAGACGAAGGACGCGGCGGCACCGATCGCGATCGAGCGGCGCAGCGACGGAGAGGCGCCACGGCGACGCAGGCGGAGGCCCTTGAGCACGGTGGCGCCGACGATGATCGGCAGCGCGATCGTGCGCGAGAGCAGGTTTGCCTGGTCGCGCGAGAAGCGCCGCCAGCGGGCCGCCGCCAGGGTGACGCCGTTGCGCGAAACGCCGGGGGCGAGGGCGGTCGCCTGGGCGATCCCCAGCGCCAATCCATCGGCTGCGGTCGCGTCGCCTCGCCCGCGACTCTGCGGCCTCGTGTCGGCGACCAGCATCGCCGCGGCTCCCGCCAGCAGCCCGACCGCGGTGGCTTCCGGGCCGCCCAGCCGCCGCTCGATCGGTCGCTCCAGCGTGTAGCCGACCACTGCGGCAGGGAGGAAGGAGAGGCCGAGGAGGAGGGCTCGCCGCCCGTCGAAGGAGCGCAGCTCCTCGAGGATCGCCCCTCGCTGGCCGATCAGCAGCGCCGCCGCCGCACCGCCGTGCAGCGCCACCTCGAAGCTCTTGCGTACCTCGGGGTCGATCCGCTCCCAGTCCCAGCCGGCCAGCCAGGGGACGAGGACGATGTGGGCCGAGGAGGAGACCGGCAGCAGCTCCGCCGGCCCCTGGACGATTCCCAGCGCCAGCGCGCGGGCGACCGGGATCCTGCCGTCCGCCGCTTCGCTCAAGCGCCCCCGCCCAAGCGAGCTGGCTCGGGGGTGGCCTCGGTCTGCTCGGAGGCCGGCTGCCCCGCCTCGATGTCGCGGTTCCCGCGACGCCGCCGGATCAGCAGGTAGACGACACCGCCGACGATCGCCGCCAGCACCACGTAGTCGAAGTAGCCCAGGTTGTGGCGCCATTGCTCCCAGTTGTCCCCGACGCTGCGGCCGACCAGCGCCAGCATCAGTACCCAGGGGATGCAGCCGGCCAGGGTGAAGGCGGTGAAGCGCCAGAACGGCATCCTTGCCACGCCAGCCGGCAGCGAGATGAAAGTGCGGATGATCGGCAGCATGCGGGTGAAGAAGACGGTCGCGTCGCCATAGCGCTTGAACCAGTCGTCGGCCCATTTCAGGTGCTTGGGACTGATGTGTATGAGGCGGTTGCGCTCCAGCAGGTCGAGGCGGGCGAAGTAGCCGACCCCGTAGGCGATCCAGGAGCCGGCGAGGTTCCCCAGCACGCCGGCGGCGACGATCCCGAACAGGGTCAGGTCCCCTTTGGAGACGCTGAATCCGGCGAACAGCATGATCGCCTCGCTCGGCACCGGGATGCAGGCCGACTCCAGCAGCATCAGCAGGAAGACCGCGACGACACCCGCCGACCCGATGAAGTCAGTGGCGACGTTGACGATCGGGTCGACGATCTTGTCGGTGACGCTGGCGAGGAGGATCAGCATGCGTGAAGCGGGGATTGTAGGTGGCGAGGCAAACACCATCTAAACTCGGGCCGGCGTCATGCACCGGTTGAACCATCCCGTCTACCGCAACCGGGTCCTCCAGGTGGCGGCCGATGCGCTGCTCGTAGCGCTCGCCTTCTACCTGGCGTTCCGGCTTCGCTTCCTGGACGAACCGGGCATGCCGGCACGCTACGAGGTGCTGTTCGCCCAGTCGGTCGGCTTGGTCGCGCTGGTCAAGGTCACCGTTTTCGCCGCCTTCGGCCTCTACCAGAAGTGGTGGCGATACGTCACCGGCCGCGACTTCCTGACGATCGTCCGCGCCGTCGCTGCCGCCAGCGCGATCGTCGTCGTCCTCTTCACCGTCCTGCAGCCCTTCGCCCACGACCTGCCCCGCTCGGTCGCGGTGATGGACTTCATCCTCACCCTGTTGTTGATTCCCGGCGCCCGTCTCGCCGTGCGGCTGATCGTCGAGCGCCCCTCGCACGGTCACCGCCTGCCCAAGTACGAGGTGCTGGTGATCGGCGCCGGCTCCGGCGGCCAGATGGTCGTCCGCGAGATGCAGCTAAACCCCAACCTCGGCGCCACCGCGATCGGTTTCGTCGACGACGACGCGCGCAAGCAGGGGATGCGGATGCTGGGCCTCAAGGTGCTCGGCACCGCCGCGCGGATCGAGACGATCCTCGACGACACCGAGCCCGACGAGGTGGTGATCGCGATCCCTTCGGCGCCGGGGACGCTGCGGGCCAAGGTCGTCGCCGCCTGCCGCGAGCGCGAGATCCGCGTCCGCACCCTGCCGACCGTGTTCGAGCTCCTGCGCGGAGGCGTCCAGCTCAGCAAGCAGCTGCGCGACGTCCAGGTCGAGGACGTGCTGGGGCGCGACCCGATCGTGGTCGAGCTGGACCGCGTCGGTGCCTATCTGCGCGACCGCATCGTCCTCGTCACCGGCGCCGGCGGCTCGATCGGCTCCGAGCTCTGCCGTCAGATCGCCCGGGTCGACCCGCGACTGCTGGTCATGCTCGACCACGCTGAGGACAACCTCTTCGAGATCGAGCGGGAGATGGTCGAGGAGCGGCACTTCAGCAATGTCGAGGCGGTTCTCGCCGACTGCAAGGAGCCGCACCGGATGCTGGAGACGATGCAGCGCTTCAAGCCGAGTGTCGTCTTCCACGCCGCCGCCTACAAGCACGTGCCGCTGATGGAGGCCAACCCGCTCGAGGCGGTGCGCAACAACGCGATCGCGACCCGGATCACCGCCGAGACGGCCGCCGCCTCCGACGTCGAGCGCTTCGTCCTCATCTCCACCGACAAGGCGGTCAACCCGAAGACGGTGATGGGCGCCTCCAAGGCGATGGCCGAGTGGATAGTCGAGGCGGCCGGCCACCGGCACCCGGGCACCCGCTTCACCAGCGTCCGTTTCGGCAACGTGCTCGCCTCCTCGGGCAGCGTCGTGCCGATCTTCCGCGGCCAGATCGAGCGCGGCGGCCCGGTCACCGTCACCCATCCCGAGATGACCCGCTACTTCATGACGATCCCCGAGGCCGTGCAGCTGGTGATCCGCGCCGCCGACATCGGCGCCGGCAAGGGCGAGGTCTTCGTCCTCGACATGGGCGAGCCGGTGAAGATCGTCGACCTCGCCAACAACATGATCCGCCTCGCCGGCTACGAGCCGGGGGCGGAGATCGCGGTCGAGTTCACCAAGCCGCGCCCCGGCGAGAAGCTGCACGAGGAGCTGTTCGGCAGCGGTGAGAGTCTGCTGCCCACCGCGGCGAAGCGGATCCACCGCGCGGTCCGCGAGGCGCCGCTCGACCCGGACTGGATCGAGGCGACGCTGGACTCGCTCGAGCACCTCGTGATGGCCGGCGACGAGGCAAACCTGGCCGTGCGGGTGGTCGAGCTGATCACCGCCGGTGTCTCGCCACCTGATGCCGGCGCCATGGAGCACCGTCCTCCGGCCAGGTAGCGCTGCTACCAGGCCGTTCGGCCATCACTCCCTGGCTTGGCCTCAGACACCGAGACACTCGCCGGACCGGCTCTGCCCATATCCTGCTGCCGGCTGTGGAGTTGATTAAGGAAATCGGCGCCTTTGCCGGCCTGGTGGCATTTCTGGGCCTGGCCGTGCTTGCGCTGCTCTCGTTCGCGCAGGGGCGGGACATCCGCCGGCTGCGGGAGTGGGCGGGCTCGGCGCCGGAGCGCGACGCGGATCGAAAGGAGACGACCTCGGCCGCCGCGGCGGAGCGGGCGGAGGAGATGCGCAAGTTGGAAGAGGCCCGCGACGCCGAGCGCCGAGCGGCCGACCTGCGCGAGCACCGGCGCGAGCGGCGTGAGGCGGGCCTGCCGGAATTGACCCGCACGGAGCGCCTGCGCGAGCGCTTCTCGGGTGGCGGCGGAGGGCGCGGCGATTTCCGCGCGCGTCTCGGCGAGCCCCGCTACCTGGGGGGGCTCTTCGTCGTCATCGTGCTGCTCGGGGGAGGCGTCGCTTATGCGGCGCTGCACGGCTTCGGTGGCGACGAAGGGGCCAGTGGCAAGGGTGGAAGGCAGGCCGGCGCCGCAGTCAAGCCCGGCGAAATCGAGGTGACGGTGCTGAACGGCACCGCCGTGGACGGGCTTGCGGGCACCTACGGCGACACGGTGGAGCGCAAGGGGTTCCAGCTCGGAGCTGTCACCAACAGCCGCTCGAGCTTTGCCGACAGCATCGTCATGTTCAAGGCGGGCGACGGCCGCGAGGCGCACCGGGTGGCGACGGCGCTGGAGATCTCGCGGGTGCGACCGATGACCTCGGAGATCGCCTCGCTCGCGGCTGGGGCCCCGGTCGCGGTCGTGATCGGCGATGACAATGCCTCGTCGTCGGGCTAGCTTCGCGGCGGTCGTCTTCGCCCTCCTCCTCCTCGCCACGATCGGGGCTTTCGCCTGGTCGCAGCACCTGAAGCGCGACCCGCTGGTCCTCGACCGGGTGACCTTCGGCACGCCGGCCAGCCGCGCCTTCACGCCGAATCGCGACTGCCGCTTCGACCGCATCCGGATCCGTTTCCGCGTCACCCGCTCCGACCGTGCCAACGTCCAGGTGGTCAGGCCGGGGGGCAGGCTCGTCGTCACCCTTGGCCGAGACATCTACCTGAAGCGCTACCGCTTCTTCACCTTCTACTGGGATGGCCGCGTCCGCGACGACGGCGTCGCGCCGCCGGGCCGCTACAAGCTGCGGGTCAAACTGCTCGGCCAGGACCGTGTCCTGGTCCCGGGTGGAGTGATGCGCCTGCACCGGTCGCGGCGAGACCCAACGCACGGTTGCAGGCGGGGAGCGAGGGACCGGAAATGAGGTCGAGTGGCGCCTTTTTGCCGCTATGCGGCAACAAAGCGCCAGACGCGAAGGAAGCCGACCAATGATTTTGGCCGCCGCTGGCGTCCTGGTTGCTGCCGCCGCCGCCGCCGCGTCGATCCTGCTGCCGCCGGGCCGACCGCGCTCCGCAGCGATGCTGCTGGCGCTCATCCTCTTTCCGCTGCTGATCCTCGGCGATCAGTGGCATTCGCCCCAGATCGTCGATCTACGCGACGACTCGGCTCGATTCGTCGCTCTCGCTGTGGCTGGACTGGCGGCGACGGCGGCACTCGCCGCCGTATTTCACCGTTGGCCCGTCTTTCTGCCACTAGCGATCGTCTTCGCGCTCCCCTTCCGTATTCCGCTCCATGCAGGGGGTGACACGGCCAATCTGCTGGTGCCGCTGTACCTGGTGATCGCTGGGGGGGTGCTCTCTGCTGCGCTGGGCAAGTGGCAGGAGGGTGGGGGGGTCGATCTGGGTGCTGGGTTTTTCGCCGGGCGGCGCGCGGCTCTCGCTGAGCCTGCACTGCGAAAAACAGGACGCCGCGCCCAGATAGACCCCCCCGCCCTCCTGCCCTGGGTCCTGGCCGGAGTCGTTGTTCTCTATGCGCTGCAGACGCTTTACTCACCCGACTTCTCGAAATCGCTTCAGAACGTGTGCTTTTTCTTCGTGCCGTTCTCGCTGGTCTATGCGCTGTTGCGAGACGTGAGCTGGGACCGCAAGCTTCTGGTGCTCGTGTTGTGGGTGGTGGCTGTTGAGGCGGTGGCGTTCGTGATCGTGGGATCGGTCGAGTACTTCAGTCGAAGCTTGTTTTGGAACGACCAAGTCATCAGGTCGAACGAGTTCCACACGTACTTTCGGGTCAACTCGATCTTCTGGGACCCGAATATCTACGGCAGATACCTGGCCCTGGCGATCGTCGTGACGATGTCTGCCCTGTTGTGGGCGAAGGAACGGCGAACGATGGCGCTGCTGACGGGATTGGTTGCCGTGCTCTGGCTCGGCCTCGTCATCACTTTCTCTCAGTCGAGCTTCGCGGCGCTGCTGACGGGGTTGGCTGTCCTTGCCGCTTTGCGCTGGAGCTGGCGCTGGACGCTTGCAGCAGTTGGGGCGGGAGCTGTCCTGGCAGTGGTAATCGTCCTCTTCGCCGGTGGCGCCTCGAAGCTCAGCCCCGACCGCTGCAACGTCGATACGGGCGGTCGCTGCAATCTAGTGTCGGGAGGTGCCAAGCTGTTCGGGCAGAGGCCCCTCTGGGGCTACGGCGCCGGCAGCTTCCCCCGCGCCTATCGCGAGCACGTCGCGACCAAGAAAGCTCCAGTATCGGTGTCGCATACGGAGCCCGTGACCGTCGCCGCGGAGCAGGGCCTGATCGGCCTCGCGGCCTACGCAGCTCTCCTCATCGCAGCGCTTTGGACGATGTCGTCTGGCCTATTCGCCAAAAGAGGGGGTGGGGGGTCCCACCTGGGCGCGGCGTCCTCTTTTTCGCACCGCCCGGTCCGCGAGAGCCGCATGCCGCACGGCGAAAAACCCAGCGCCCAGGGGGGACCCCCCACCCCCTCCTATCGTGTGGTTGGCCGGGCAGCGATTCTCGCCACTTTTATTGCGCTGCTGATCCACACCATGGCCTACGCCGGCTTCTACGAGGACCCGATCGCCTGGGTCCTGCTTGCGGTGGGCGCTTCGCTGGCGACCGTGCCCGCGGTCCGTCCCTCGGCGTAGGCTCGCGGCGTGTCGGGCTACCTCCGCCGCCTAGCGACGACCGGCGCCGCCTACACCGCGGCCAGCATCCTCTCGAAGCTGATCGCGGTCGCGCTGCTGCCGCTCTACACGCGCTACCTGACCCCGGCCGACTACGGCGCCGCCGAGGTGATGTTCGCCGCTGTCGTCTCCGCCAGCATCATCGTCCGCTTCGGCACGATCGAGGCGCTGCTGCGCTTCTACTACAAGGACGACGAGGACCCGGCGCGGGTCCTCTCCACCTCCTTCGCGGCGCTCTTCTGGCTCTCGACCGTAGCGGCGCTGATCGCGCTGCCCTTCGCCGGGCCGATCTCCGAAGCGCTGCTCGACCGCCCGGCGCCCGGCCTGGCCCGGATCGCGATCGGCGGCCTCTGGGTGCTGACCCTGCACGAGTACCTGCTCACCCTGTTCCGGCTCGAGGAGCGCGCCCGCGCCTTCTTCGCGGTGACGATCGCCAACGTGCTGGTGGCGATCGCGCTGACCGTGGTTCTGGTGGTCGGCCAGGGCGAGGGGGCACGCGGCCTGCTGCTCGGCAGCTATGCCAGCGGCGCAGCCTTCGTGCTGGGCCTGATCGTCGCCCACCGTCGCCGCCTCTCGCTCTGGGTCGACATCGCCCTGCTGCGGCGGATGACCCGCTTCGGCCTGCCGACGATGCCGGCCGAGCTCTCGCTCTACCTGCTCAACTTCGTCGACCGGATCGTCATCGTGCGCACGGTCGGGCTCGCCGAGGCCGGCCTCTACTCGCTGGCGGTCAAGTTCGCGCAGGCGGTCAACGTCCTCGTCCGCGGCTTCCAGCTCGCCTGGCCGCCGCTCGCCTACTCGATTCGCGACGACGACGAGGCGCGCCGCGCCTACGCCGCGATCGTCACCTGGTTCGTCGCCGGCTGCGCCTTCGTCGTCACCGGCATGTGGCTGTTCTCGCGCTGGATCGTGCGGGCGCTGGCGGCGCCGCAGTTCTTCGACTCCTACGAAGCGATCGGGTTGATCGCGACCGGAGTCATGCTCTATGCCCTCTACATGGTGCTGGTCGTGATCCTCGGCCGGACGGGACGCACCGAGTTCAACTTCCCGGCAACGATCGCGGCGCTGATCTCCAACCTCGCGCTCAACCTGGCGCTCGTTCCGTCCCTCGGCATCGTCGGCGCCGGCCTCGCCCTCGTCGCCTCCTACGTCGTCGTGGTGGCGCTGATGTACGTATTCACCCAGCGACTCTTCCCGGTGCCCTACCAGTGGGGACGCCTCGCCCGGGTGCTGCTCGTCTCAGCCGCCCTGGTCGGGCTCGGCGAGCTGCTGCTGCCGACGGACGGCTTCCTCGGCCTGGTCACCAGGGCGCTGCTCTGGCTCGCCTACCCCGTCGTCCTCCTTGCCAGTGGCTTCTTCACCGACGAGGAGCGCGGCTGGCTTTCCCGCCTCCGCCACCCAGGTGAGCTGTTGGAGCAATACCGCGCCGCCAGCCAGAGGCCGGCGGTCGTGGACGGCCAGCTCCCCGAGGCTTTCGAGGCCGAGCAGATGGACGAGGACAGCCGCCCCTAACGACTCAGGTCACTAGACGTGCCGTGACTTACGCACCCTATGTGGCGCTTAAGTCGCGGCACGTCCCGCGCGGTCGCGGAGGCTTTGGCCGCGATTGGGAAAGAGCGCCTGGCGGGCGTGGGCCCAGTAGATGCGGGCCGGTTGGCTGGGGAGGACGGTAGCGGCGAGTGCGCGGAGGGCGTAGGACCAGGCGGTTAGAAGGCGGACGGCCAGGGCTGCCGGCCGCGAGTGGTGCACCCGCATGTACCTATCTCGATTGCGATGGAATTCGACGATTCGGGGCAGGCCGGCGGCGAGGTCGGTGGAGAGCTGGTCGTGGTGGACGGCCTGAGCGGAGGGGACGAAGAGGGTGCGCCAGCCGGCGACGGCGAGGCGCCTGCAAAAATCGCACTCGTCGTAGTAGACGAAGAACGCCGGGTCGAGGTAGCCGACTTCCACTGCCGCCTCGCGGCGCACCATCAGGGCACTCGACTGCGCCCAGTCGACCGCGCGGGTTTCGGCACCTGTGCTCTGCACGGTGAAGCGGCGATGCAGGAAGACGGCGGCGGCCAGTGCCGTGCCGACTCCCGGAAAGCGCCAGGCGCAGGGGACGGGATCGCCGTCGGAGCCGAGCAGCTGCGCGCCCGCCGCGCCTGCGCGAGGGTCCGCGTCGAGCGCCGCGATCAACGCCGTCGCGGCGCCGGGTCGCAGCTCGGAGTCCTCGTTGAGCAGCAGGCAGTAGCGGCCCTTCGCCTCGCGCAGCAGGGTCGAGTCGTTCTCGGCCTTGCCGGCGCGCCGCTCGAGCGCGATCAGGCGCATGTCCCCGCCCCGCGCCCGCACCGCATCCGCCGAACCGTCGTCGGAGGCGTTGTCGAGGACGAGGATCTCGCGCTCGACCCCAGCTGGATGGGTGCGCTCGATCGCGTCCAGGCAGGCGAGCAGGAGCTCGCGACCATTCGTGTTCACGACGCAGTAGGTGAGCGCGGGCGCCACGGCGGTCACCATAATCGGCGCCGATGAAGGTGCAGCTGGTCGACCCCTCGGCTTTCACGCCTCCCTACGACCGCGCGCTCGCCGCGGCGCTCGCCCGCGGCGGCGCCGAGGTCGAGCTGTTGACCAGCCGCTTCCTCTACGGCCCGGTGCCGGCGGCCGAGGGATACCGGGTGCGGGAGAGCTTCTACCGTCGCAGTGCCGACCGTGGCCTGCGCCCGCCCGCCCGCCGCGCCTTCAAGGCGGCCGAGCACCTCCCCGACATGCTGCGCTTCCGCCGCGCCGCCGATGCCGACGTCGTCCACTACCAGTGGTTGACGCTACCGCTGCTCGACGCGATGCTGCTGCCGCCGCTCCGTCCCAGGGTGATGACCGCGCACTACGTCCTGTCGCCGCAACCGAGCCGCCGCCAGCTGGCGAGCGCCCGGCGCGCCTTCGAGGCGATGGACGCGGTCGTCGCCCATTCCGAGCTCGGCGCTCGGCGCCTGCGGGAGGGGATCGGCCTCGACCCGGGCCGGATCCGGGTCATCCACCACGGCGCCTTCGACTACCTCACCCGGCTGCCCGAAGAGAAGCCGTTGGTGCCCGAGCTGGAGGGGGCGGAGGGGCCGGTGATCCTCTTCTTCGGCCTGCTGCGCCCCTACAAGGGCCTCGACACGCTGCTCGAGGCTTTCCGCAGCGTCGAGGGCGCCGAGCTGTGGATCGTCGGCAACCCGCGTATGGACGTCGAGCCGCTGCAGCGGCTCGCCGCCAAGTCCCCGGGCCGGGTCCGCACCCTCACCCGTTTCGTCGAGGACGCCGAGATCCCGGCGATCTTCCGCCGCGCCGACCTCGTCGTCCTGCCCTACCGCGACGCCGAGCATTCCGGTGTCCTCTACGCCGCTCTCGCCTTCGGCAAGCCGCTGGTGCTGAGCGCGGTCGGTGGCTTCCCGGAGATCGCCGAGCAGGGCGCCGCCCGCCTCGTCCCGCCCGAGGACCCCGCTGCCCTAGCCGCCGCTCTCACCGAGCTGGTCGGCGACGAGGCCGCGCGGGCCGAGCTGGGCCGGGCCGCGGCGCAGGCCGCCGCCGGCCCCTACTCCTGGGACGAGGCGGCGCGTCGCACGCTCGCCCTCTACCACGAGCTGCTGGAAGCGCGGCGATGATCGTCGTCGCGCTCGCCTTCTGGGCCTCCCTGGCGCTGATCCTCTACACGCACGTCGGCTATCCGCTCGCGCTGCGCGCCCTGCTCAGGTTGCGTCGTCGCCCGACCCTGAGCCCGGGCACCTGGGAGGAGCCGCCGCGGGTCTCGCTGATCGTCGCCGCCTTCGACGAGGAGGACGTGATCGCGGCGAAGGTCGCCAACGCGCTCGCCCTCGACTACCCGCGCGACCGGCTCGAGCTGATCGTCGCCTCCGACGGCTCCGGCGACGCCACCGTGGAGCGGGCACGGGCGGCCGGGGCCGACCTGGTGCTCGATCTGCCGCGTGGGGGCAAGGTCGCCGCTCAGAACGCCGGCGCCGAGCGCGCCTGCGGCGAGATTCTCGCCTTCTCCGACGCCAACAGCATCTGGGCGCCGGACGCCCTCCGTCACCTGGTCGAGCCCTTCGCCGATCCGGCGGTCGGCTACGCCTGTGGCCAGGCCCGCTTCCTCGACCCGGGTGGCGACAACCTCGAGGGCTCCTACTGGCGCTACGAGATGGCGGTGCGGGAGATGGAGTCGGGCCTGGCCGGAGTTACCGCCGGCAACGGCGCGATTTACGCCGTGCGCCGCGCCGCCTACATTCCCCTCCCGCCCGCGGGCAGCCACGACCTCTCCTTTCCCTTCCTGCTGGCGAAGCGGGGCCTGCGTTCGCTCTACGTTCCGTGGGCGAGCGCCGAGGAGAAGATGGTGCCGACGCTGGAGGGCGAGTTCGCCCGCAAGCGGCGGATGATGGTCGGCCTCTGGGACATCGTGGTGGGGGAAGGCATGTATGCGCCACGCGGCTACACGCCGCTCTACGCCTTCGAGATCGCCTCGCACCGGCTGTTGCGCTACGCGACGCCTCTCCTGCACGCGGTCGCGCTGGCGACGAACCTGGCGCTGCTCGGCCAGGGCTGGATCTACGCGGTGACCCTCGGCGCCCAGCTCGCCGTCCTCGCGGCGGCGCTGCTCGGCCGGGCGCTGCCGCTGGCCCCGCTCCGGATCGCCCGCTATTACGTGCTGACCACCGCCTCGATCGCGGCCGGCCTCTGGGACCGGATGCGCGGGGGCGCTCCCGGCGCTTGGGAGAAGGCGGAGGGGACCCGCTAGCGATGCCCCGTGCCTTCGACGTCGTCATCGCCGCCGCCGCCCTGCTGGTTCTCTCGCCCGTCCTGCTGTTCGCCGCGGTGGCGATCAAGCTGGGCAGTCATGGGCCGGTGATCTACCGGCAGCGGCGGGTGGGAAAGAACGGCCGCGAGTTCGAGTTGCTCAAGCTGCGCACGATGGTGCCGGGCTCCGACCCGGTCGGGGTCGGCAGGGTCGTCGCCCGCGACGATCCCCGCGTCACGACTGCCGGCCGCCTTCTGCGCCGCACCTCGCTCGACGAGATCCCCAACCTTGTCAACGTCCTGCGCGGCGAGATGGCCATCGTCGGCCCTCGCCCGACGATTCCGGCCCAGGTGAAGGACTACACGCCACGGCAGCACCGCCGCCACGAGGTGCGCCCCGGGCTGACCGGCTGGGCCCAGGTTCAGGGCCGCGCCGGCATCCCCTGGGAGGAGCGGATCGAGCTCGACGTCGAATACGTCGACCGCCGCAGCCTCGCCCTCGACCTGCGCATCCTCGCCAAGACCGCCTGGCTCCTGGTAACCGGCCACGGTTTGGCACCTGACTAAGCGTTCGAGGAAGGATTCGGGGCACTATGGACCCCCAAATCCTTCCATCGAGGTCATAGGGTTCTCCCGTGGCCGAGCAGCCTGCAATCAGCCTGCGAGCGTTTGAGCCCGCCGACGCCGCGGCGGTGCATCGCTGGTTCAACAATCCGGAGGCGACCAAGACGCTGATGGAGCAGCGCGCCGGCTTCTCACTCGAGCAAGCCGAGGGCTGGGTGCGGCGGGCGATGGACGACTCGGGCGAGGATCGCAAGTACGCGATCGTGGTCGAGGGGTATGACGAGGCGGTCGGCTTCACGGCTCTCTACGGCCTCTTCCGGCAGACGGCGCCGGAGCTGGGGGCGCTGATCGGCGACGACGTGCGCGGCAAGGGGGTCGGCCGCCGCGCCGAGGCGCTGACCATCGCCAGGGCCTTCGACGAGTTCGGTGCGCACCGCGTCTACGGTCGTATCCCCGCTTACAACGAGGCCGCGAAGCGGGTCGTGACCAGCCTCGGCTGGCGCCACGAGGGGACGATGCGCGCTCACCTGCGCCGCGACGGCGAGCTCGCCGACTGCGAGGTCTGGGGTGTGCTCCCGGACGAGTTCCGCGCCGCCGCCGCGGACCTTCTGCCGTGAGCGCCACCGCGGAGCTGCTCGCCGACGGCGGCGCCGCGGCGGAGAGCGAGGAGTTCTTCCGCTCGCGGCCTTTCCTCGACGCCGAGGGAGTCACCCACACGCTGCGGATCGCGGCTGGCGAGGCCGAGCTGCTGGCACCGCTGGTCGTGCGCGAGATCCCTGGCACCGGTGAGCGGGACGCGATCTCACCCTACGGCTACCCGGGACTCTCAGTTCTTCCGCTACACGCCGACCGTCGGATCGACCAGATCCCAGCGCGGTCGATCCCACAGTCAGCGGTCGACCCATCCGCGGTGGACTTCTCTTCGACCGGCCTCGTATCGCTCTTCCTCCGCCACACCCTTGGCGAGCCGCCGCTCGCCGGCGCCGCCGAGCGCAACGTCGTCCAGATCGCCGACCCCGGGCTGCCGCCGAAGAGCCGCTCCAGCGACCGCAACCGGATCAACAAGAACCGCCGCGCCGGCTACGAGGTCGAGCTGCTCCCCGGGCCCGACACCAGCGCCGAGCAGCGCGCCGGCTTCCTCGCTGCCTACGAGCAGACGATGCGCCGCGCCTCCGCCGCCGAGCGCTACTTCTTCGGCGCGGTCTATTTCGACCGCATCCTCGAATCCGACCGCGCCTGGCTCGCCCTCGCCCTCGCCCCCGGGGGAGGCGTCGCGGCCGCCTCGATCGCGGTTCGCAGCGACGGCAACCTCCACTACTACCTGAGCGGCAGCGCCGACGCCCAGCTGCGCGACTCGCCGATGAAGAACGTCGTCGCGGCCCTGGTCGAGCTCTCCGCCGAGCAGGGGCTGGCGCTCAACCTCGGCGGCGGCATCTCCCGCGGCGACCGGCTGGAGGAGTTCAAGCGCGGCTTCGCCAATCGCGAGCAGCCCTGGCTGGCCTCGGAGATCGTCTGCGACCGAGAGGCTTACACGCGCCTTTCGGCCGGGCACGACGCGGGGAGTTTCTTCCCCGCCTACCGCGCGTCCTAGCTCTTCGGTTCGAGCGGGGTCGGGCCTTTGAGGCTGAAGGCGTTCGCGGGCTCGCCGCCGTAACGGCTCCAGGTCGCCTTGCCGAAGTCGCGGATCGCGTCGAGCGTGATGGCGCCTTTGTATTTGGGGCAGCCGAGCAGGTTGGTCCAGGTCGTCGCCGCGACCTCGTAGTCCATGTTTTCGTTGGGGAAGAGCAACGTCCCCCCGTACATCGTGTCGTAGAGCCCCTTCAGCGCCAGCTGGTCCTCCTCGGGGAGGTCCGGGCTGTACTGGATCTCCATCCGACCGTGCTCGAGCGAGTGGACGATGAAGATTTCGCCCGGCATTTCGCTGTAGGCGCCGTCCGCCTCCTGGTAGGGCGCTTCGACGTGGTTGCCCGACGTCGGAGGGCTGGTTTTGTAGTCGGGGGCCGTCGCCGTCGGCGCGATGTGGGTGTGGCCCTCGTCCCTCAGTTTGAGCTTCAGGGTGCAGCCGGCCTGCTTCGCCGCCTGCTTCAGGTTGGTGACCTTCACCGCAGCCGGCGCGGTCCCGTCGCGTTCGTCCGGCTTGAAGCCGTTGGTCGAGCCGGACGCCTGGTTGATGTGGGATTCGCCGCCCCCTCCGCCGCTGGAGGAGGCGATTACCGAGACGATCCCCACCACGACGAGGAGGCCGATGACGCCCGCGACGCCGTAGACAGCGAGCAGCCGCCGTTTGTCCGCCTTCGCCTGGCTGGACTCGCGTTCCTGCCGCGCTTGGCGGAGCCGCTCCCTCTCTTCCTCCCTGCGGTTAGCCACTTGCGGCCCCTATCCTGCCACAGGAGCGACGTTTCGCCCGTTGCCGTTCGCATCGGGGGTGGGCCCGGCGGGAGCCCAGACTTCGTCCAGGAACAGCGCCAGCTCCTCGGTGAGGCGCTGCGGAGCGACCCGCCACTCGAGGATCGAGCTCGCCTCGACCAGCCGTGCCCGGCGCAGCTCCTCGATCAGCATTCCGGAGTCGCTGAACGGGTGGAGGGGGTCGCGCGGGTGCCCGACGACGAGTGCGGGCTGGTCGATCAGGCGTCGCTGCTCGCGCCCGGGCGCAGTCTCGCCGAGCAGCAGGCCCTCCAGCACGGCGACCGAGGGGCCGGGCCGACGGCGAGCCCAGTCGAGGCCGACGTCGAGCAGGAAGTTGGTGCGGGGGACGAGCGAGGCGAGCCTGGACGTGAGCTCGAAGGCCGGCCGGCCAACCCGCAGCCCGAGCAGGACAGGGGCGAAGATCGCGGCGACCGCGGCCAGGGCGTTGTCGAGCACCGGCATCTCGATGAACAGCCCCGCGGCCCGGCGGGGATGGCGCACCGCCAGCTCGAGCGCGACGTTGGCGCCGAGCGAGGTGCCGCCGACAACCGCCCGCTCCAGCCCGAGGTGGTCGAGGACCGCGATCACCTGCTCGGCAAACAGCGGCATCGAGTAGAGGCGAAGGTCGTCCGGCTGGTCCGAACGTCCGTGTCCGAGCAGGTCGACGCAGATCACCCGCTGGCCGCGCTTGGCCAGCGCCGGCCCCAGCCGCTCGAACATGCGGCGGTTCATCAGCAACCCGTGGACGAGGACGATCGGCCGCTCCCCCTCGCCGTACTCGTCGAAGCCGATCCGGTATCCCTGGTAGCTCAGCTCGGCCATCGCGGCCAACCAGTCTAGACGCCTATCGCCAATGTCTTGACTCGCCGACCGGGTCGGCAGGCGTGCCCCGGGTGCGCTCCCAGGGCCGCGAGGCGCGGAGCGCTCCGAGCACGGCCCGCGTCGCCGGCGCCCGGTTCAGCGCATAGAAGTGGATGCCGGGCGCGCCGGCGATCAGCAGCTCCGCGCACTGCTGCGCCGCATAGGCGACTCCCAGCTCGAACTCGGCTCGATCGTCTCCCTCCGCGGCACGGAAGGCGGCTTCCAGCCGCGGCGGGATCGAGGCGTCGCAGAGGTCGCAGATCCGCTTCGTCTGGGCGAAGCCGGCGACGGGGATGATGCCCGCGAGGATCGGCACGTCGATCCCCTTCTCCCGCGCCGCCGCGACGAAGTCGAAGTAGACCTGGTTGTCGAAGAAGAGCTGGGTGATGAGGAAGGACGCCCCCGCCTCCACCTTCGTCTTCAGGTAGTCCAGGTCGGTGTCGAGGTCGGGCGCCTCCGGGTGCACCTCCGGGAAGCAGGCGCCGCCGACGGTGAAGTCCCAGCCGGCGGCGATGAACGCGGCCAGCTCCGCGGCGCTGGCCAGCCCGCCCTCCGGCTGGACGAAGTCCGGCTGTCCGCGGGGCGGGTCCCCGCGCAGGGCGAAGACGTTCTCGATCCCAGCCGCGGCGATCAGGTCGAGGGTGGCGGAGAGCCCCTCGGCACTCTCGCCGACGCAGCTCAGATGCGCCATCGTCTCGAAGCCCAGATCGTCCTTCAGCGTCCTGGTGATCTCGACCGTCCCCTCGCGAGTCGAGCCACCCGCCCCGTAGGTGACCGAGACGAAGTCCGGCTCGAGCTCGCGCAGCGAGCGCGCCGTCGCGAACAGCTGCTCGGTCGCTTCCTCGGTCTTCGGTGGGAAGAACTCGACCGAGAAGAGCGGCCGCTTGGAGGCGAGGATCTCGTCGATGCGCATCCGCTCAGCGTAACCAGTGCGGTGCTACACGGGCGCCTTGCGCCGATCCACCCGGCAATTTTCCGGACTTTGCGGGATCGTCGTCCAACCACCCCTAGCGCGGCGGAGCCGGGGGCGCTACGTTGCTCCTGCGACTGGGAAAGGCAGGCCCCGCGGAAGCCAGCGGGACACCGTCTTGAAGGTGGCGCAAGGAGCTTCTAGCGCGAAGGCTACGCGCAGGCAGGCTGCGAGCGCCATCCCCGGTCGCTTTTTGTTGTGGTTGTCCACGGATGGTTATCTGTCTGACTCCGTTCGTAGTTTCCAACGCGGTCTTCGGGTGCCTGCCCTCGTTGACCCGCGTACCGGGGCGCACCTGGGAGTTGGCGTTGCTGGCTATCCCGTGAGTCGCCAGCAACTAGCCCGCCACTCCCATACCCTCTCCCGCGATGGGCGATGAGTTGCGTTACGAACGGGTCGGCGCGGCCGCCGTGCTGACGATCGACCGGCCGGCGCGCCGCAACGCGATCGACGCCGCCGCCGCGGAGCTGTTCCGGCGTGGCCTGCGGGATTTCGAGGCCGATGAGAGCGCCCGCGTCCTCGTCCTCACCGGCGCCGGCGGCGAGGCCTTCTGCGCCGGCGCCGACCTGAAGGCGCTCGACCTCGACGTCGACCATCCCCATGGGCCGATGGGGCCGACCCGCCTGACTCCCTCGAAGCCGGCGATCGCGGCGGTCGACGGCTGGTGCCTGGCCGGTGGGGTCGAGCTGGCGCTCTGGTGCGACCTGCGGATCGCGACTCCGGGCTCCACCTTCGGCCTCTTCGAGCGTCGCTGGGGCGTGCCTCTGGTCGACGGCGGCACCCAGCGCCTGCCGCGCGTGGTCGGCATGGGCCGCGCCCTGGAGCTGATCCTGACCGGCCGCCCCGTCGCTGCCGAGGAGGCGCAGCGGATCGGCCTAGTCAACGAGGTGGTCGAGCCGGACCGCCACCTGGACCGCGCCCTGGAGCTCGCAGAGCGAATCGCCAGCTTCCCGCAGGAGACGATGCTCGCCGACCGCAAAGCAGCAATAGAAGGCTTCGGCCTACCCCTTTCAGACGGCATAGCTCTCGAGCACAAGCTGGGCCGCGAGACCCTCCACATAGCCGCCGAAGGAGCCGCCCGTTTTTCAGCTGGCGAAGGCCGTCACGGCGAGGGCGTCTGATCGCCGGAGGGTCCGGATTAACTCTCCCGCGTGACCCGCCGCATCTCGTCTTCCGCTGCTTCGGGTCCCAAGTAGGGCATCAGCACCGCGAAGACCAGGTCGGGGAGGATCCGCTTCAGCTCCGGGCCGCGCCCGGCGCGGACCTCGTCGAAGATCATCGAGGTGGCGCCGCCGACCGCGAAGCGAGCCGTGTCGGCCGGCAGCGCGTCTCCCTGGCCCGAGTAGGTGCGGCCCTCCTCGAGGAAGGGGGTGAAGCGGGCCAGCGCCGCGCGGTAGCGCTCGCGCGCGTCGTCTCCTGCGGCCGTCGCCTCGACCATCGCCATCCGCGCGATGTCGGCCTCGATCGAGAGCAGCTCGACCAGCGCTCCGAGCCCGGCCGCGATCTGCTCGGGCCAGGGCTCCTCCGAGGCGGCCTCGAAGGCGGCGGTCACGTGCGCGACCAGCACGTCGAACACCGCTTCGTAGGCCTCGAGGAAGCAGGCGGCCTTGTCGGCGAACATCTCGTGGAAGGTGTCCTCCGAGACGCCGGCGAACTCGACCACGTCAGCCACCGTCGTCGCCTCGTAGCCTTTGGCTGCCGCGACCTGGACCATCGCCTCGAGCAGCCGCTCTCGCTGCGACCGGACCGCGTATGCGCGAGGCAAGCCGTGGCGACCGTTGGATGCTGATTGAGGATTCGAAGTGGATGGCGAATCCATCGCACCCAATGTAGGGCAGGACTCGCGACCTGTCCAACCGCTCTGCCGCGGGGCCTGCCCTAGGCTCTCGCGGCCTGCATCTCGGCGCTCGCCGCCTCGGCGCCGAAGTAGGGCAGCACCGCGAAGTACATGAACTCGGGCAGCAAGGCGCGGAAGCCGTCGGTCGCGCCGGTGGAGAGCCGCGAATGGACCACGGCGTGGATCCCGGCGACGATGCCCTCCGGAGCGATCTGCGGCGGCGACTCGGACTCGTCCGCCTCAACCCTCGCCAGATCGATGAAATCGGCGACTCTTTTCATCGCTTCGGCACGTCTCGCCAGAGCCTCCGGGCCCGCCGCGTGAACCTCGACGATCAATCCCCGGCCCACGTCCGGCTCGGCGTCGAGGTAGTCGAGCAGCGCGCCGAGGCCCGCCCGCAGCTTTCCGCGCCAGCTTTCCGCGCTCGCCGCCGCATGGGCCATCAGCGCTTCGAGCCGGGCGATTCCCATGTCGAGCGCCGCCATATAGCAGGCGTCCTTGTCGGCGAAGTTGTCGTAGAACGCCTGCCGGTAGAGCCCGGTTCGATTGAGAACCGTGCGTACCGACGTGGTGTCGTAGCCCTCCGCGCCCACGGCTTCGAGCATGCCCTCGAGGATCTTTTCGCGCTTGGGAGAGTTCACAAGCTCGAGCTTGGGAGCGTGAGGGAGTGCTTCCACCTCCCTGATCCTGCCGGTCCCCTCAGCCCCTGCCTGGACCTTGGTTGCGGCCTGCTTCCCCATGGTGCCCCTTCCTTCGTGATCTAGGGAACAGGTTGTCTGGACTCCGGTACTGTAGCGGTATATCGCCAATTCGTCCAGCTTGAATATGGTCGAGCGGCGAGTAGCCTGAATTTCGTGGCTGAACGTGCCCCTCAGGCGATTCGAATGCCCCCCGGGCGGCACCCTCTTCCACGCGAGTTCATCACCCAGCACCAGCGTGCACGCATCATCGCGGCGCTCGCCGAGGAGACTGTCGAGAAGGGCTACCGCGCGGTCACGGTCGCGGACATCGTGCGCCAGGCCGGCATCGCTCGCAACACCTTCTACGAGAACTTCTCCTCCAAGGAGGACTGCTTCCTCGCCGCCTCGGAGTTCGCGGTCAAAGAGGCGCTGCAGCGCGTCGTCGACGCCGCCAGCAAGGTCGACAGCTGGCCCGCCCGCGTCAACACCGGCCTCGCCGCCTTCCTCCACTACGTCGCCACCGAGCCGGCCCTGGCCCGCACCTGCATCGTCGAGGCGCTCTCCGCCGGGCCCGCCGCGGTCGAGCGCTACGAACGCTCGATCCAGGCTTTCGTGCCGCTATTCCGGATGGGCCGCAAGGTCGCGCCGAACGGCGAGGACCTGCCCGGCACACTCGAGGAGACGATCGTCGGCGGGGTCTTCTGGATCATCTACCAGCGCATCGTGATGGGCCAGGTGGAGGAGATCGAGGAGCTGCTGCCGGAGCTGGTCGAGTTCTCGCTCACCCCGTACGTCGGCGCCGAGGCTGCGAAGCGGACGGCGGCCGAATCTCCGCTCCCCACCACCGGCTGAGCCGGGGCGCGGTCGTGCGACGCCCGAGTCAGGGAGCTCGGAGGGGTGGTCCAACGAAGGCTGGGACTGGAGGCCTCATGCGCTAGTGCTCGACACCGAGACCCGCGACCGGACCGGCAGCTCCGAGCGTGCCCAGATCGTCGAAGCCGTGATCGAGATCGCCTCCGAGCGAGGCTACGGCGAAACGACCATCGAGCTGATCCTCGAACGGGCCGGTCTCGACCGCCCGGCCTTCGACCGCCACTTCCGCGGCAAGTACGACTGCTTCCTCTCCGCCTGGCAGGACCTGAACGAGGAGTGCCTGGGGACGATGGTGCGGGCCTACGAGAGCCGCGAGGAGTGGCCCGACCGCCTCCGCGCCGTCG